>JGI24158J21664_10005822_pt1 | contig 16162 bp, 12 predicted proteins | sample Ectturendosymbi3_FD_21664 | JGI IMG/M metagenome (IMG submission 21664)
AAAAAATTTGAAAAAAATTTTGTTTTTGAAAAAAAAATTTTATTTTTATTTTTTTGAAAAATTATGTCATTGCCATTTGTTAATTTTGAATATGACATTGTAGCTCACGAACATCGGCGCCTTGAGCCAGCTATAGACACCAATCGGCGTGGTAAAACCCAATAAGGGAATCGTGTCCGGGTGAACCTGCAGATGATGGAAGCCCCTGTGAATTTTAATGGATTTGTATAAGAAGCTGGAACGGAAATGCATCTTTAAAAATTGCATTATTTTAAAGATTACTTACTGACTGATGTCAAATTTACTGTAGATTCTTCCATTCCCCGCAAAATGTTTTAAGGCATCGACTCGTGGGAGGTTGGAATCAAATCTTTCGGTGTGGCTGTTCAAAATTCGATAGTCGATTACGCCTAAAAACAAAAAGTTTTTATTTTATTGATTAAAAAAGAGGCCAAATTGGGTTTATTTTTTAAAAAACTCGTACTTACAGCGATAAGGTTTGGTGGGATCCTTTTTTGGAATCATGAAGCTTGATGAGATGTATTGGCAGGGTGTTGCAATGATAAGTTTATTAGCAATTGCTTTTTGGAGGAAAAGCAACATTTCAGTTGTGCGTTTTTTATCCATTTGGTACGTTGGACTAATGTGCGGTTTTACGTTTGGTTTGAGTTTTATGAAAAATGGATGGGGCAGTCTGCTTGGTTCACTTAGGTTTTCATGTTCCATTGTTAATCGGGGGAATAGTCGCCAGAGCTTTTGAAACCATTGTGGGTCAATTATTTGTTGGGGGGGTTTTTGCGGTTGAGTCTTTGGCATTGGGATCTGCGTGTAAAGCTTAGACGCCTCCTCATATGTTAAGGTTTGTGTTGTAGGTGACGTGTTTTCCGATGCTGTTTGCTGACATGTAAACCTTTCGTTTGTTATTGGTTCGGATGTTGCTGAGAGTCTTGGTGGTGTCTGCGTCAAAACTTGTTGAGTCATTTTGACGGGACGTCCAACCTTCAGTGTATTGAATGTGTCGTCTTTCGACATTAGAACTGGTAAAAAATGTTTGAGGATATCGTGGACGCCAATAATGTTATAGTTAAGTGTTTTTTCCGGCATTACTTGGAAACGTATTTGTGAAAGGTCTCGTCTGTGTTTGATATTCAATGTAACTTCGCCCAGAGAATGTGTTGTCGGGTTTTGCTTATTGAAGCCTACAATTCGTATGATCGAGTTTTTATCGATTTTTGCTTTTTCGTTTATAGTTAGGTTATCGATTGTGATTAGGTTACAGTTGGCTCCTGTGTCCAGAAGAAATTTTCTTGAGTGTTCTGTATCAGTTATGAAGATGAAGCCTAAATCTTCTGTGACGTGTGTATGGTTTACGTTGATTACGTAGGTTGGAATATCGGAGTCTGATGTTCTTCTAAAAAAGATTCCTCTGTGTATTCTGTTGTCTGAGATTTTTGAGGTGATATCTCAAAATGTTGCGCAAATGCTTGTTCCGTCATGGCTTTGTCGTATGGAAAAACGGATCGTTTCGTTTCTTGTGTCCATCTGTCAGCAGCGGAGAGGTCAGGAGTGAAATCTCGCTCAGCATAGTCCGCTACTGAGTCTGTCCGAAATTGATGTTTTTGATGAGGGGTCGGTCGTTAGTTGTCGGAATCTGCTCGTGGATTCTGGTTTGAATTGTTTGGATGTGACCTTCGTTGGTATTGGAAATTATTTTGAGGCGTTCGGCTCTGAGGCCTTTGTTGTTGTGAACGAAGAGGTTTATTATTCATTTCAAAGTTGTCATTTTGTCGTGAGTGGCTGTAGAGGTTTCGTTGTTGTGAAAAATGTGGATGGTTGGATCTCTGTCGGTTCTGAGTATAAAAGGTGTTAGGTTGTCTTCGTATCTGAGTGGGAAATTGGTTTGGCCGTTGTTGTGGCCGAGTTTGAAAATCATTGCGTCGCTGTTGTGCCTGATGTCTGTTATTTTGAGGATTGGAGCTTTGTTTGTTATAATTAGACTGTGCAGATGAATTTCTGCAATCCCGAGCTATATGACCCGGGGTGCCACAGCGATAACATGTTCTTGTCTCTGATTTTCTTTGGGGTGGCATTTGGAACGATGCTGGTCTAATTTGTAATTGATGAATACGACCAAGTTGCTTTTGTATGTCGTGAATTTGTCGTGCGAATCCATTTTTTGGCGGCGATGCCTGTGTTTGTTTATCTTTAGCGTGTTTGTCAGGTGGATTGTGCTGAGTGTCGGTTTTAGACAGTGTATGCAAGATTATTGGTTGATTGGACTCGTTAGTTGAGTGTTCTTGAGGTTTTGGTATCGCAATGTTTTTCCAAATAAATCTCAATCTCTCAGGAAGGGCTGTTATTGGTGTATCTGCTACAAGATGATAATATGGTTGAAGTTTGTATTTGAGTGCGTCTTTTACCGTTTCTCGGAAAATTACATTGTTGTTAATTTCAGGTAGACTCATATGTACCTGACTGATCGCGTTTTGCAGGTCGATGGCAGGGTTACTTGTCCAATCGAATTTTTGTTTTTCAATAGCTATTCGCAATTGGGTATTCTGTTCTTGCGGAGTAAGTCCGAAGGATTGTTCTATCCAGTGAAAAAATGCTTTTAGCGGGTTATGCTCGGGGTCTTGAATTGTTTGTAATAATTGTGCTGAAGCGGCTTGTTTTGCTGCTGGATGTCTTGTCAGTTGGTGCATTAATGATTTGAGTTTCAGCTTGGCTTCTATGTTTGGGAATTTGTCGAGAGTGGCTTGTGTGATGCGAGCCCATTGAATTTCCTGTCCTGGTTCGAGACCGGACAGCAGGTCTTTAGGAAGATAACGAGAGTGGTTAACTTCCGTATAAAATGTCGGTCTTGGACGAGGTGGGTGCGTTGATAAAGGGGTTTGCGGTGTGAATGACAGCTTTAAACGGGCTGGATCCTTTTGCGGAGATATTGTATCCGTTCTGCTATGAATACTAAATCCTGCGCTGTCCTCGTGTTCAACTGTATTGATGCACTTTTTTAATTGTGTTAGGTAGTCAAATTGTGTTCGATAATGAGTGCGAAACGGTGCATCATGTGGCTTATCAAGGCAGTGGCAGATTTGTGTGATGAAGGCGTGGTATTTTTCGATAGCGGAAATATTGTTTTCCTTGGTGTCCGTATGTTTTATTCCAAAGAGGTGGGCTGGTTGCCAAACTTCTTGTGGAATTCTTTTATATGCGAGAATTTGGGAAAGACTGATTTCACCGAAAAGAATTTGTATTTTGTGAAGTAATTTATCCAGATATGTGAACTGTTGCATTGTTTTTTTGTTTTCTTCCTCCTTGTTTGTTTGTACTTCTGTATATTCGTGGACGAGTTTATTCTGTAGTCTGTTCAATTGAAATTCCCAGTGTTCATGGCCTTGTTTGGTATCTACGTTTAATTGATCTAATTGTGTCAGTATGTTTTGCAATGGTGTATCGTAGAATCCCGAGTAAGGTGTTGCTTGATCCGGGTTTTTATTTCGAGATTCGGTGTATTCCTCGGATTGTTTTAGTGAAGGCGATCGTGTTGGCGAGCTGTGATGGGAGTGTGATTGTGATGAAAGTCCAGAAAGTAAATCCCGTCGGTAAGGTGACTGTAATGACGTGTCATTTTTGTAAATGTTGGTTAATAGGTCTATTAATTGTCGGAGGAGCTGTATTTTCTGTAAAATTTCATCAATCGGCTGTAGGTGGGGAGAATTATGTTGTTTTTGTTGTTCCAGTTGTTGGTTTAATTGTTCAATCTCGTTTTGAAGCGAAATATCATTTCTGGTTAGTGTTTCCTGGAGATCGAAATCTGGTATGTTAAGTTGCCTTAGAGTGTCGTGTAAGTGTGAAGCAGCAAAGGGTTGTGTTGGTAATGACAAAATAGTTTGAATTTGAGCTAGGTCTGGGGGAGAGGGTGCAGTTGGTAGTTCTGCGGGTTCTGAATAGGGGGGTAGGGTGTCTTGGTCTTTAGTAATTACTTGTACAATTTTTAAAGGTGATAAAGTAGGGTCTTCCCGTTGTTGTTTTATGTATTGCTGTGTGAGTTTTTTCCTTTTCTTTTCTATGTTTTTAAGGTGTTTTAATTGGGAGACCAAGTCGGAGGTGCCAACAGCAGCTTTGTGTTGATTATGCTGTATGTCATCAGTGAGTTTCTTTATTTGTTTTGCCGATTTGTGTTGTTGTAAAACAACTTGTTCAATATCGTCGGCCTTTGTAAGCTCCTTCGGTTCTTTATTTTTAAAGAGTTTTTTTATGAAGGTTGTTTCAGGTGAATTTTTTGCCATTTTTGTTTTATTTTTATGAAAAAGATTAAGATTTTGTTTCCGTAAAAATTTATTTAGTTTTTCTGTAAAGGACAAAACATTTTGTCATGAAAAATTACAAGATGCGCTATTCAGTAGTTGTCGGGAGCAATTTGAAAAAAAAGGAGGTTTATGTAGGAAAGATTGCAACTTCGTAGATTCAAAGCTTATGTATTTAGTTGCTGAGTTAGAGAATAACAAGATAGGTTAAGCTCCGGGAAGAAGCTTTCTAACAATCGTTTTCCTATGACGTATTGTTTCCTGGATTCGGAATAGGCAATCTTTTGTGATTTCGACGTCGTTTGGTTATTTGGCTGAAAAAGAACCACTTCTTGGTATTCTGACTTCTTGATTCGGAATCTCCAGGGTGCCTGTGTAATTGGATGTTGCGGGATTTGTGTCCGTACTTTGGGTTTCGTATTTTGTTGACTTTCAAGCTGACCCATTGCTACTTGACTTGGTATGATCTGACTCACTGTGCTTTGACGTAAAGCAGCCTGACGTGAGGGTGCTGTTTGCTGTTGTTGGGGGTGGTCGAACTGAGTGTTCGCTGATGTTTTTAGTTTTTCTTGTTTTGAACTGGTATGTTTTTGTGGTGGTACAAGGAATGGTGAGTTATTTTTGAACTGCGAATTATGGGATGACATTGTGGTCAGTTGTGATGGGGTTGGTAACCAAATTGAGGCCATTGGTGTACTAGTGAAGAAATCGGTCCCGAACGTGTGGCGGTAGATGACATTAGCTTGTAAGTGTGGATGATGAAGCAGAAATTGTATGTTTTTCTTTATGAGTTTGAATGCATAAATTCGTTGTGTTTGTTGTCGTAATGTGAATAAAGTGTGATCGAGTCGGATTCCGAGGCTTTGGATTAACTGAATAATTTGATCGCGTAATCGCGTTTTGCTTTGTCTAAGAAGTTCGTGTGTGTACCTTGTGGATGGAGTCAGGGAATGTAGATTAACTGCAGCTGTATAATAGACGTGGTTATTATGTTGGATGATGTAATTAATGATAGATTCTTTTAGTTGCTGGAAAAATGGGAGTATTTGATTCCATTTATGGTGAAAAGAATCTATTTCCATGCTTAAGAGCATTTGTTGAAACGTGGTTTCATATTGATACGAGGTTAAGGGGCCATGTAAAAAGGGGCCACTGATTAACTCATATGAGTAAATGGGTAATTTGGGGACCAGTTTCTTGTGTCGTGTATCACTGTCGTATGTTGCACGCTGTGCTCGGATAGATGTAAAGAATTTTAGATAATTAATGCAAGGTGTGATGAACGTTCCATTGTATTCTGGAGGAATATGTTGGTATGCTAATTGCATGTAGTATTCTATTTCGCCACAGCGTGGTGAACAATATGTTTTGTGTTTTATTCTACAATCTCGTCTTTTCCGTGGAACAGGCCATGACACAGTGTTGGTGTTGATTTCTTCAACACGTTGTCGTAGATATTTTTTTCCTGGAATTTCGGCATATTTGCCTTCTGCATAGTAGTGTCGTTTAAAACGTATATAGGAGTATGTTGTCCTGATCGTACGTAGGTATGGTGGCATAAAGAAATGTTCATGGTATCCTAAGAGGCTGTCAGTTTGTCGATGAATCCACCAGTTTTTAGGTATGTTTTGTCTGATGGATCCTACTTGTATTCGCAAGATATAGCCTGTGTCGTTGGGATATCCCCATTCGAAGTCAAGTGCTTCTGGAAATTTAGTTTTCTCTAAATATTTTGAACGTTGGCGTGTGCGTGCCAGGACATTTCGTAATTTCCCTTTGGGGAAGAATAAGCGGTATTCTGTAGAATTGACTTTTTGAAGCCATGATTGCGTCTCCATCATGCAGGGTGTTGTAACCGCATCATGTTCATAGGTACCATCAAAGAGGGAAGTAGGAGCATACATTTTTTTCGCTACTAGTGGGAACTCGAGTAAGCCCACAAAACAGGGACCAGTTGGTTTTGTAGGCCATGGTCGAATATCATGAAAGAGTTTGAAACGAACCTGTGTATATTTTTCATAGAAATACGATATTGCATGGGATGCGAAGAGGAGAGCGTCTGTAGCATGTTGACGATATATGTTATAGGGTGGTGTTCGACCTTGGATGTGTGCGATGAAATACCTTGGTTGGTTCGTGAGTGCCAGATGAACCATTTCAAAATCGTAGTTTTTATTTGAGGCGTTGTGTGATATAACTGTCCAGTGATCTGGTTTCCAGTAGATTTCTTGGTAAGTGTAACAGTTGCAATCGGGTGTTACATTCAGGCGGGGTGTGATCGGTCTTATTTGCCGCTCCGCTGCATAAGTCGTAAAATTACTTTTTATTTGCTCGTAGGATTGTTCTAAATCATAAGGTAAAATGACAAGTGGTTTTGTCGCTTCAGTAATTGGAACCCCTGGTGTAATGGTCATGTTGGTGATATGTGCTCCTAGTCGTTGAAGAGCTTGGATTAGTGGCGAGTATTCTGTAGCGTAATGTCTTGTGTTCACGAAAATCAGTTTGATGAGAACCAGATATATCAGCAGAAACAGCATGATTTTGTTTACTTACTTCAAAAGAGTTGATAAAAAAATTCGTGTTTTTATCTCAGCATTTATTCTGTATGAAGATAAAACATTTTGAAAGCTACGTTAATTTTAGCTATTGACTGTTTTAGTTTGTATGGAAGTTACTGATCGTTAGGTGTCGCACGAGGGTTGTGAAGGACTGTTTGTAGTTAATTATTTTTATAAAGTGGTTATCTTTTTACTTGGTAATCAATACTGGTAAAATTGCAATTATAGGAAGAAAGTGATGCAATGGTCGATAACCCCGGGGTGTGATGGATGATGCCAAACTGACTTCACTTTTTGTGTGACTTATTTTTTGTGATGTTAATGGATACGGTGTCAGAGAAGCAAAATTGTTTGCGTAGAGTGGCACAGTGGATGTGAGCTCCCTCGTGATTTGAGCTGTTGTGTTCTGCCTGGTGTGTTTGCTTAGGAATATTGTATTGTCTGTATGCGTCTGCGTTGTTGATTGTACAAGGAAGGGGATTGCATTAAGTGTAGAAGCTGTATGTGTTGTTGTGCGGAGCATGTGAGGTGTATTCCGTTGAATGTTGTGACGTTTCTTGGACGCAGCGAGGTTGTTAATGGTGTTCTGGAATTGGGCTGTTGTAGCAGTGGTTAAATGGTTTATAAAAAAATCTACCTTTCGCTTGACAGGATGACTAATTATTTCGCCGTTTACAATGGTGTGTTTATACAGTATATTTGCTTGGAGTAACTGATTGTGTTTAAGCGTTTGTACCATGATTTGTGCCAATTTGAGTAAGTAAATTGTCTGGAAATAGCGTTGGATAGTTTTCATCAACGCCATGAAGTAGTTGCGTAAGTGCGTGATTTCATTTAGTTGTTGTATAGCCATATGTTGTGCATTCAGTATTCTTTGCTTGTAAATAGCAAAGGTATACAGTGTATTGGAATAAAACTGTTTTTCTTGTAAAAAAAATAGTTTTTGGTTTCTATATGTATGATAAAGAAACAATTTGGTTTGTAGCGTTCGAACTCTAGGTTGCATATTACCCCATAATGTATTGAGAAGATGTAATTGTTCATTTAGGGCTATTTGTAGTTGAGATTTTTTTAAATGTTGTGGAACCAATTGTGTATGAAAGGTGTCAGCCGTCACATAATCGTAAGATAAAATGTCGTGTTTTAGTAATGGTAATGCGGCAATAGCATTTTGGTGGTAGTTCGTATGGTCTTCCCGAGCAGTCTTGAGAGTTTGGTAATTAGTATTGCATGTGTTTAAATGTTTTATTTCAAGGCTGTTCTCAAGGAGGCGATTGGCTTGGTTTAGACCATTTTCTAGTGCTCCTAGTCGTGGCTTGCAATATTCGTGAGGTTTATCGGGGGTGTTTATTGTTTTTGTAGGCAATGGCCACGATTGCATTGTGTAATTTCGTTCAATAACATTTTGGGTCAGATACTTTACCTCCGGCATTTTGACGTATAGGCCTTCGGGATAGTAATGACGGTTGTTTCTTGCAAAGGAATGAATTATCTGAGAAGTTCTTAGATGTTCTGGTTCAAAAAAATTGTCATGATAACCCAGTAAACTGTCAGATTGTCGATGTATCCACCAAATTTTTGGTGGACTTGTTAGTGGAGTTCCTACTTGGATTAGCAATGTATATCCTGTATCTGTATTTGTTGACCATTGGAAATCCAAAACATCTGGTTTATTTGTATGTCTAATATATTCCTTGTATTTTCTGTAGAGTGGAACTATATTTGTCAGTTTGCCTTTGGGAAAATGTAACGCAAAGGTAGAGGGTGTTTGTTGGTGAAGTCGAACTAATTTGTTTTCGTTGCATTGGACGGCATTGTTAATTAAGTGCAAACCAAATGTGTGTAGCGATGTCTTTATAAGGGTTAATGGTTCAAGGGCTACAAAACAAGGGCCGATTTGTGCCTGAGGCCACTGCTCATTGTTTACTACGAGTTTAAATCTTACTGATTGAAATTTTTCATAAAAATGAGATAATGTATAAGACATAAATAAAATTGCATCGCTGGATTCTGAAAAAAACATGTTATGAGGTGTATGAGAGTTGGTTTCATTCGTTATGATATACAAAGGTTTTTCAATTATGTCAAAGTTGATCATTTCAAAAGAAAATTGCTTAGCTGGTTCTTCATGTTCAAGCATGTTCCACGATTCCGGTGTCCATCTGAAATGTCGGTAGAAGAAAGAATCACAATTTGGGTTCACATATAATGGTGGGATGGCCGATTTCTCAAATTGTATAGTGGTATATAGGTTCCAGTGATTTTGGACTTGGGCCACAAATTGACTTGAATCACATTGAAGGGTGACCAGTGGTCTGAAGTTTGTAGAGATGGTTATATTGTTCCGCGGGGATATGTCTGCCAAGGAGATGCCTTTTTGTCTAATCGTTTCTATGATTTCTTGCAAGTTTGTGGAAAATAGTCGTGTTTGAATTGGAGTAGAAAATAAAAAGGTTAATGAAAGATGACATAAAATCTTGCCAATGAGATTCATCCTTATGGTTTTCTGCAAAGTAAATCGGGTATTTATAATGTATGATTGTTGATTATTGCTAGAGAAGCTTTGGCATATATTGCGGGTTCTGATATAATCTGTGAGGTGGTACAAAAATAATTATATATACCATAAAACACAGCTGTGCCTAATGCAACTGTCCCACTAATAAGAGCTGTTAATTTTTGAGGTGTCCAATAACCTTCGTGTTCCTTGGACAGTTCTGGGATTGGAAATCGTTGTTCAACATCGCGATCACCCAATAGTCTGAACACATTTGTAGAGTATAATGCGTCTCCTATCAATGTATGCTAATAAATAAAATTTTTGTCAAAAGTTGTAGAAGTTTTAAGATATTCAAGGGATTTTTGGATTCGCCACATAGTTAGTGCTTGTTGTAAAATGTTTTGCCGTATGAAGTGTATTCGCCAAAGGATTTTTGCGTAAATCTGGATGTACTGTTGATGTGAAAATAGATTGTTTTCTGCGATTTGTTTTTGTTCTTCTTCAGAATGGGTGTGAAGGTTTGAGAGGTTTTTATGGAAAATAGCCTGCGCGAAGTAGTGTACATGAAATTCAGAAAATCTTGCATTGATTTGTGCTTGATTTAATTTGTTGGTGTAGTTCCTTGTAGTTTCTGTAAGTCGCTGGTATTTTTGTAAGAGGTCAAGCAGAGATGTGGTGTTTTTTGAAAGTAACATCGTGAGGTTTTGATGTTGGTGGTCGTCAAGTGAAGCTGACCATGAGAAAAATGTTAATGGGCTATGTGTTTTATTTTTTACAAGGCTTTCTAGTTGTGTGTAAGATGTAGTGGGCGTAGTAGGATCAGGGAGTTTTTGACAATAGTCATTTTTGTTGGCAGGGGGTCGTATTTTTAATAATTTTATTTCAAATTTGCCATACGGTTGAATGAACTTTTGAGCTTGTCGGTCATCGCATACTGTTCTGTAACGAGGTAAGCGATCTTGAAGTTGTAGTGGGTGCAATGTCACTCCCATTGGAAAGGTATGGTTATATTCCGCCCGGTATGTATTAGTCTTGGTGATTGGGCGATATATGATGGATGTAAAACGAGATTTCAAAGCAGGGGGTACAAAAAAGTTTTTATGCTCCAATAAGTGTGAGTATCCCCAGTTTATCACACGTACAGCAGGTTTGGTGGTTTGTAGCGATTGTGTAACCTCAATGGAAAGCGTAAACCAGTATATGGATGTTTGACGTATGCTGGTTGGGACACGTTGATAATAAATGCGATCATTTCGGGTTATACGTGGTACGAACGTAGTAAGTTTTCCACTAGGAAATTGAATATGAAAGCGTTGTGGAGCGGGTTTTGTAATGAAGGTCCATAATTGTGGGTTGCATTCTGCAATATCTTTGTCGTGTAACTGACTGGTATTCTGCGTATATTGTATACTTCTAATTCGTGGCAGGTCAGAAATTAATACGTAGCATGGTTGAGTGACTGAAGTGAGCTCTGGTGTAGATGCCTGTGTGTACAGCTGGTAAGTAATGGCTTCGTATCGTTCATAAAAAGATGTGATGATGTAATACATAAATAAAAATGTATCCGCATCTCTGGGGTATTTAATGTTAGTGGTCAGTCTCCCATTCAATCGTGGAATAGGCTTAGTTTGTCCATCTTTTGCATATTCGTAAAGGAAGCCTAGACGGAAATTTGACACGTCTGGTACCTGAGCAAGTCTGTTTGGGAAGTGTAAATTTCGGTTACTCAATGTCATACGGTAGCAGCCATCCTCAGGCGTTTGGTAATGGGGTATGAATAAGGATGTGGATTGAAGGCGGGTTTTGCCAAAAAGGTTGTGAAATTTTAAATTAGCATAGAAATCGTCTTGATTGCAAGGAATATTGACCATTTCAGGAAATGTTATGTTGTTAGTATGACGTTCATTCGGGGGGATGGTTACCAACACACGATCATTCCTGATCAGAGACGCAAGGGCTTGTTGTAAGTTGTCAGTGCAGCTGCGGGTAATTCTTTGTGTCGTTGCAATATCAAAAAAGATCATCAGAAATATTGAGTGCAATAACATTTTTTCCTTTTTTTTTTTTGAGGAAGAGTGCAATGCGTTCGGATTACTTTGGTTTGCAGAAAAAGCCTATTAACTTGAACAATTGTTGGGTTTTTCGCTCGCAAGGTTGTATTGCTCACAAAATATCTTTGGAGTTAAAGTTAATTGTTGTGATGAAAGATTTAGCATAAAGGACGAAACTTGAAAGACGATCGTTTGTTCCTGATATAGCTTTCATGAAAGGGCACTTATTATGCGTCTTCTTCCAATTTCTTGTTATTTTCTTTCGTCGTTTGGAAGTCTGAAGCAGTAATTTTATCTAGTTGTAAAATGAAATTGTATTCACTCTGTTCAGAAAAATTTCTAGTGTTTAAAAGTGAATTTTTTTTTTCTGTGAAAATAGCAAGAAGAGATTAATACGATATTTGTGCTACTAAAGGATTTTATCTGTGATTATGAAAGAAAGATTAAAATTATTTTTTTGAAACGCATGCTGAACGCTGCGTAAGGAAAGCTCAAACTGAATTAAATAAGATTTCTTACGTATATATTGTTGCGATAAAGCCACGCAAAACGTTCAACAGCACATGAAGGATCAGAAAAGCAGACACTAGATAATCATGCAGTTGCTTGTCACTTCCGAATAATAAACCTGTATGCAGTGCCTCAGTTTGATAAGAAACGGTTCATAGGTCTCTCTTGTGGTATTCATGTTGAGAGCCGTCTTCAATTCGTGGATAGTAATGGAACGGATAGCATAAGCGGCAGTATCGGATGAAAGTTGGTTTGTCTATTCCCATGTATCGAAGATTTCGTTCCATCTTTGGACGGTCTATTGCATGATCACACAAGATGTAATGGATGTGTTCTTGTAACAAAGGTGAGCCAAAAATTACTTGTACATCACTGATTTTTGTCGGCATCACATCTTGTCGGGACAGATACATTAAACCAAGGGGTTCGGATGACTCCTGGTTTTGAAAACCCTTGCTGGTCTTTGGGGTGAAATTAAGCTTGGTTGGCTTGATTGATGGGAAAGGAGATGAGAATAATCTTTCTTCTGGACTGTCGGGTGTTGCTTCAAGTTTGAAACATGGTTTATCCGGCAAGAAGCTTTCACTGAAATATCTTGGGTATGGGAGGCTTTTGGCAGCTCGGTGTCGCCTCTGGTCCCAAGATGGCATCTTCCTGGAGTCTCTTTCAACAAAATGAGAATCAGGGGACATCTGCATTTTGTATTGAAGCTCCGAGGAAAGATGTACTGGAGATATTTGGCATCTGGCCATCTTTATTACTTTTATGTTAATTTATTAACTCTTAGTTTTACGCTGTAATAACAAAAAAATTTTTGCAAATTGTGTGCATTGTTAGGCGTACAAGATTATTATATTCAGCGAAATAACGATAGAAAAGGACATGCACGCATAAAATGTAATGTCCACAAAGTTCATAAATAAGGGGAACTGAGTAATAAAATCATCCATATAGAAGCGTTCTGCTGTCGTGGGGTAAAGGCATGATGTTGCTTTTCATGCGTATCACCCCTTCCTAAAAAGGTATCGCATTTGTGCTTGTTCTTAACCATGTAGGTTAGTCAAATAGAGGCAGCTGTGCAAACTCTTGGTCCAAGTTTCTCTTTGCTTTCTTGAAGATCCTTTTCTTCTCAAGACATAGTTCGTCCGGCTTGTAACAATAAATCATGCAAAAATTGAATTTTATGGTATAAGTTGAAGTTTGCATTAATTTTAGCGTGTTTGGAAGTATACAGCAGAACATAGCATTTATAAAACAAAACTTCGGTCGCATCAATATTGAAAAGTCGTATTTTCTGATAAGCAGGAGATGACTGAAGATTATGTTGGAGAAAAAAAGCTTTAATAACTTTTTTTAACACCCGAACTTCCGTTACAGCTTGTGTACTGGCTGGTATTACAAGTGTTGGCTCTTGTGCCAATGCCTTTAAGATTTCTTTCGTATACTGAAATTCTTGATGTTTGTCATAAATTTCACGGTTACGTAGTCTTTTTATCAAATTCATTTTTATGTCATGCACTATTTCTTCTTAAAAGAAATACTTGATTAGACATAGATAATAAAAAAATAACGGCAAGCAAACGCTATGACTTTTACAGTCTCTAAGTGGTTGAAACATGAAATATCTGTTTGGCTGGCAATACTAAGTCGCTTCTTGATTACTGGCCAGCGTATCTAGGATAGATTATTTCATGCTGTTCGCTTAAACGGGAAGTTGGCTGCCTAAGGCTTATGGTGGCAGCTCAGGAAGTTAGATGGTGGGCGTTTTACGTAAGGAAATATATCGTTTGGCGAACGGTTCCAGCGCCTGATATAAAAAAACGTTAATGCTAACTCGTATGTCGTTTATCTTATTTCGTAAATTTTGATATTACCTGGAAAAAAGGGAATGAACCTTTCAGAATATTCTTGAAAAACGGTCTGTGGGATTAAGGTGCTTGTGAGTAAATGAAATGGTGCTGCATTTGCGTATGAGCCACACATTCTACTTTTTCTGATGTTTATTGCAGTCTTGAAACGATTTTGTTTAACTATCTCCTTGTTGATTGTACACAGTTCAGAGTAATGATTTTTTTCTCCACAGAGCATACAAGTATTTTCAAATGCCGTTTGAATACTAGCTTGTATGTGTTGTGCAGAATCTTTTCGCGCAAAGGAGATTAAAATTGTGTCTCTTTGCCATTGAAAATGTTCTATGTCTAATATTGAAGATAACAGTTGAAAGGAGGGGCATTTGTTAACTGCTTCTTGTATGACCTGTCTGATCTCGTATTTCGTTAATGCCCGAGTTTTTTCTGTGCATAAAGTTTGTTTAAGAATCTCGATTAGGGTGGACCATTCAGGGTGATCTAAGTTAGGTAACGATGGCGGTATGGGTGTGTCCTCATTCTGAAAAAAAAAATATGCTACCTGTTAGAATGTAATTCCACGTTTGTTGAAGTTGCTTTGCATGTTTTGGTATAATGACGACGAAAACAGATCCAGCATTTATCAAAGTTAGATTTCATCATCAACCAGCGGATTCCCATTATAGAAGTGTGGTACACTTTTAAATGTAGCCACAAAAGAGACAATTGAAACAGAAACGGTTTTGGTCGTAATTGTGTTAAAATCGTTTGCTCATCCGTCGTTAAATTTACGGCTAATATTGCCAAAATTCTTTTTTTTTATTAAATTGTGTGTTAAAATAGTGTCCAATGTTATGCGTTCAGTCGTATGAGGTTGTAACCAAGCACTTATCAGCCGTGCTGGGTTCTCTTGCCAATTTACTATACAGGTTTTTAATGTATAAAGCGTACTTTTAACAATAGAAAGTGGACATTTTATGGGTTTGATTTTTTGGTAAACTCTTTGTGGTTTGGCACATCCACGCATATGTAATTCAGAAAGTAGCATGTCTTATGTCAAAAAATCTGAAACAAAGGTTTGAGAAAAAATTATTTACTCTACAAGATGTCAATGGTATATAAAATGTATTCACCTGTAATATCCCAAGGGGTGATGATGAGAAGTTAAGAGCTGGTGGGACTAATGGAAGCGTTTGACGTTTGTCAGTTGAGCGTAAAGTTTTGAGGTCTGTTTTAATGCATTGTTTGAGATGGGGTGGCATTAATTTAACCTCGTTTAGTAGAAACAGCCAGATGGCTTGTTTTAAATTATCGACATCTTGCAATTGAGAGTCTAGATTGTTGCATTTTTCCAGATCAACCTCGATTCCTACTGCACAGTGTGGAAGTTGTTTTAATGTCGAGAGTGCCACAATCGTTCTGTCAATTGTTGTTTGTTGTTCATCAGTGTTGCGCACGGGGAAGCAGCGATAAGGGATGGGTAGTTGTGACCAACTCCGAATTTCGTTTGTTGGTGCGTTTACCACCAAAATCTCGCCATTCTCGAAATTGATAACAGTAATAGCTTCATTAGGTTGAGAAAATTTCTTAGCAGCCAATGCATGAGGTCGCGAACCGTTTTCTGTCAGTTCGTATCTAATCCTTTGTACTATATTAGGCAGAGGTGACGATGCGAGTGTCATTTGACTTGACTTCCGCGGGGTTGAAGTGTTTTCCGTTCTTGCCCTCTTGCTTGGTGGTGCACCATAAATTGGTGAAACGTGCATGGGATTCATTCCACAAAGTATTTTTATTTAGAGGTTTATTCAACTAGAATAGTTTGCAATGCAAGTAACAATAAAATTTTTATGTTAGCTGATAGCAAAAATGAATTGTAAACACGGGAAACCTATAAAAAAAAATCCAGAAATAAGTACCTTCACTGGGGATTCTGTGCTAGAGCTGTCAGCTTTTGTTTCTTGTCCATTCAAAACTGCCAAGTATGTTATGAGTGCCTTACGCGTAGATTTTGGCATAAGGGGAGCATTTTGCAGAAATAAATTTATGATTTTGCATTGGGAATTGTGGGCTCGGTGCGAATTGATATGTCTGAAGTTTTCATTAATTTGTAATTCGAAAACAAACGGTGCTACATCCGGAAATTGTGCGAACATCATAGTGATTCGCAGAGCTTCTTTGTCAAGTTCAGCAAGCGAAGACGTGACATAGGGTATCAAAGGTATTTGGGAAATATTTAGATGAACCGCATGTTGCAGTGTTCCTTTCGTAATATAAATATTTGGGTATAGATTGTCAAGTCGTATAATATATAAATCTTCCCCCACTTCAAATAAATTGTTCGACTGCACATAGTCTTTGCATGTATGAAATTTGATTATCAGTTGTTTGA
>JGI24158J21664_10005825_pt1 | contig 16154 bp, 7 predicted proteins | sample Ectturendosymbi3_FD_21664 | JGI IMG/M metagenome (IMG submission 21664)
CGTGCAACTCTCTACGTCCAAAGAGTGTGATTCACTCTTTGAACGCCGCCTTAAAGTCTAATATTAATGGACTGCCTTGATGGATTGCACTGACACTCTCACAGTAGCAACCTTTTTGTCTTTGTAATTCCCTGGCGTGGGTCGTTAGGGACTAACGTTGAGTTGAGTAACTGTTTATTTCTCCTATGTCGCCGTTTTGCGTCTGCGAACAGGATGTTGTGACAGACCTTCGTCTGCTTTGCAGTCTCGAACAGCAGCCGTAACAAAGAAAGTTGTTTTTCTGTTTGTGCCGCGCTTAGCACGATAAAATGCAGGTCGGTATCTAGACCTTTAGTAACGATTTCGGCTTTGCGTAAAATAGACCAAGCTTCTGCCGACCGCAACAGCACGTTTTCCGATTACAAAGACCAAATGTCTGAGCCGTGGTGATCACACCACTTGGTACGTAAACTTGTTTTGTTCATGTTTAAGTGTTAGCACAGTGAAGCTTAGTGCAAGTTAGCTGTTGTGTCTTCGAGTCGTGTCTATTCATTGACATAGTCGCAGCCAAGTGCCTGGCTCGCATCGCGCGCTCACTGCTTTAATTGTCATTCTAGCACGTCTGCTTAATTACGAGAGCCGTTCTCATCGCAGTTCAGCGCAGTTAGTTGAACTACAGTCATGTGCTAATGCGAGTTGATCTATGTAAATAGTCGCAGTCGTTTGTCTGTTTGTTTATTGCTTGTCGCACTTTCAGCTAATCTGACGAAGTTTGTCTTGGTAGTATTAGTTGCGCTGGTAGAATGCTTTTACTTTGTTTCTGCTGTGTTTCAGAAACCGCGTTTGACGATCAGTCGCCGTTGAAGTTTGATGCGTGTTGGATTTTGTGAAAACAAAGTTTGCCCTGCCTGCCCTCCGTTTGCGATTGCTGTAAGGAATAAGAGACTACAGCCCACTGTTCCCAGATGCTGGTTAACAAAACAGCCCAATGCCCTCATAAAACAAGCCCAAAATCATCCCAAATAACTCCAAACCAACCCAATTTACAGCCCAAAATTTGCGATAAAACTAGCAGTTTGCAGTGAAAGTAACCACCATTACTTGTTGCAGTTGCAATCTTTGTGCAACACCGTACAGATCTTTCTCACAAAGAAACCTCAAAGATACAACATAACAACAGCTAGTAACAGTGCAACGACAATCAAACTGTCATTAATAACACCACACATTGCAGTCGAAATAAAATGCTAACAGCAAACCCACGTGCATACTATAGTATATCAAGCATGTGTTTTAGGGAATAAAGAGAACGCTTCCTGTTTTGTTTATCTTTTGCAATTTGAAAATGCAGCTTCGATTCGTCAAACTACGATAGAATATGTTTGAGCTGATATACTACCTAGTAATTCTTTAAGGTGATGTAGGTATGCATCATTCATACTACAGTAGAACTAGAATGTCAAGCAATATGCGCAGCGATTTGTAGGATAAATCTGCAGAATTACCGTATCACATAGGCTATTTCGACCCTGGTATAGGCTAGCCAGCATCAAACCGACTACGCATAGATGAAAATGGAGCCGCACTTTTAATGCGTTTAGCAGTTGCAAAATGATTCTTTAAAATTCAAGTTATTGTAATGTGCTCTTTTTTCACATCAGCCGTATTTGAAATAAATTTTTTTGTCTGTAAATGTTTTTTGTATCCAACCGTTCAACTTGAGATCTTTTTCTCATTTTAGCAATAAGTACATCACTTGTTTAATGGGCCCGTTTACCCAAAACAGCTTCAGGTCAATGGTTTTTAACTGGCTGGCGTTAAAGCATAGGCTATAGTAATACCGTCACTCTCTCCGCACAAACGAACATAGCGAGTTGTGCTGTGGCTGTTTTTCCTGTGGCAATTGACCATTGTGACTGCTTCTTGCATGCGTGTAAGCTTTATTCGTCGTATCGATTACCAACCACAGTAATGGACTGTATGATGCAACCACAGCAAACCATGCCATAGCCCACAAACTTAAGTCAGAATAGGATCAACACTATTGCCCATGCGATCACACACAAACAGTCACGTGATCTCGAGTCGAGGCTTGATCTGTTGGTTCTTACATCAAGAGAACGGAACCGAACTAAAAAAACGGCGATCACAATGTTTCCAGTCAAAACAAATCTCATTACCTCAGCAAAAGCGACATAAACTATATTCTTTGATAGAAAAATATTTTGCAAAAACAGCCCAAATACCCGCAACCCGCAACAGGAAAAAATTTCCCGCAACGCAACGAAAAAACCAGCCCAATTGTGCGGGAAAACCGCCCAAACTGCAACACTGCTACAGCCCCGTGGTGCGCGGAGTTTGTAAGGGTCAGGTTTAGACGAAAGTTCGTCAGGCGTGCGTTTCTCCAATTTTCGGCGGACTAGCTCCTCCACGGTTCGCATCTAAGGCTGGCTGCCGCAACAAGGGCTACCATCGATTTAAAACGAAAAATAAGGACGGTTGAGGAAACTTGATTTTATTGCCTAAAATAAAACAATTGTTTCTGTTTACATGACTTACATCAGGTCATATATTTGCGTATTTATCTCCAGCAACCATTTGCTTCAGCAATGTCTTATTCTCGACTTCCTTCTTGTAATCGTCACGGAAAACATTTTTTTCGCTTGCCTATTTCTTGAATCAATTAAATAATAAATGCTTAACCTTCACGGCAAAATCAGCTTTCTTAAGAATCCTAACTAGCCTGGACTGCTTACAGTGCTAACAGTGCCTTATAGTGCGCATAGGCGTAGCCGGGAAGGGGGGGAAAAAAGGCCTTGGGATTCCCCCCAATTTTTAGAAAATATGGTCATTTTGCCCTTTGAGTGGCGTTTTTCCAAACTAAATGGTGTTATTCGCCTAAAATCAAACATTTTGCCCCCCCAAATTTTTGGGCTGGCTACGTCACTGATAGTGCGTTAAGTCTCTGTGCTGCAAGACTATAATACTTTTAATTTTGTTACATCAGAAACCTTGAATACAAAATGCTTACGATGAGATAGAAATACGGTGGTCTGTATGTAGATATTACTTATTTATAATTGTTACGCTACAGCAAATAAGAAAAAATAAGAACGCAAGTCACAAATAAGGACATTTCTTAGAAATAAGGACAGTGGTATTTTCCAAGACATAGTACTTCAAAATAAGGACAAATCTTAGAAATAAGAACGGGATGGTAGCCCTGGATATAGAGTAGATCTTAAAATTGCTTTGCCATTCCGAGCTTTATATAGGTCTCCTCATGTTAAAAGCGTTGAAAACCTCGACTTTGCTGAATGTACAAAATATCCCAGTGCGTGGAAGCAAAGCGTTGTTTAGTTCCCTGAAAAGCGGAACCATCCACTGTGACTTTTGTATATGTACGCTACGACTTTTGAAGGTTATGTGGGTGTACCTCTTTGGTTTCGTTTCGGAGCTTGAATGGAAAACAAAAAGCAGTGACAGAAAGAAACAACAGTAGCTCCGCTTGCGGAAAACCCCGTATGACGTAACTTGCTTGCCTTCCATTTGAAGCACTTCAACTGCCGCGGTCACGCTTCGGTGCACGGTCACGCTCTGCCAAGCCGCAGTTCCTGTTTTTGAAGGATACGTGTTGCTGTGAGAGATTGTCTCGCCAACTGTTAACTTTTCTCAGCGAAAAGTAGTTGCAAATGTTTCCAGGATGACTACTCCTCTAACAAGAATCGTTAATACTATTTCTTGTTTATGCTTTGCCAGGTACACTGAGAAAATACGATCTTGTATCGCTCCAATGAAAGTGTGCCAAGATCTAGTAAGCAACTGCTTTTCCGCGATATGTTTCAGTTTTAGTGCGCTCATCAGCTGATAAGATGACACATTTTTTATTAAGTCTGGGTTGTATTTAGATTGAGAATGAAAACTTTAATAAGCTTGTCTACCTTCCTTTATATGTTGACAAGATGTGGCTGAACATTGCACAGAAACAGGCTTTTTTTCAAGGACTCAAACTATGGTTTTGTGTCGTTGCAGCGCAGTTTGTTGTGTTCGCATTAACTTAGCTAAGATTTTCTGTTTCTGTCGACTTTTGCATAGCCAAAGATGGTTAGCAAAGATGTATTACCAATCTTTCGCTTTTTAATTTTCTCACTCGTGCTTGCTTTGCATTCGGTCATAATCATTCCGGTTCTGGTTCACTTTGGAAACGAAATTAGTCACGAAGTAGAAAATCAGGGGATGGTCGTGCCGAGTGACCTTTCTTGTGTTGAGTGCTGCCTCAGAAGAGAGAAGTCGGAATGCAGCCATTGCAACAGCAGGTGAGTGCGGCGCTTTTTCTGTGCTGAATTGCAAGTAAGAGAGGGCAGAGTGGAAACTGGCTAAACTCGTCTCAGGCACCTCAAAGTAAACATCTCTACGAACAAATTTTTACGCATATTACAGTACTTGTAGGCAACTCACGAGTTTTTCTGCAACAAATGGTGCCTGTACAGTTGCAGCCCGAGTTACTTTGAGTAATGGGCGAAACCTTTTAAAATTAACAGTTGCTAAGCATGTTTTGTTGCAGAAACCTCGTGCACTAAGTATGATTAAAAGTTAAGGGATGAAATTTTGATTCAAAGGGCGTTAACTACTTCGTTTACACTGTTCTTTTTTCATTTTCTTCTTGATTTTCATGTGTCTCATGAAGGAAAACGTGGATTTCAGCAGAAACACTATAGGGAACGAGGTCTTGATAGTAGTGGCCTGCAGTGATTACTTAAAAAATCGTCACTCCCAAAAGATTTTGTCAAACCTCCTCTGCAATTGATGAAACAAAAAGTTGCGGAATTAAAAATCATTTCCGTGAATTCAGAATTCATTTTTGCTGAAAACATGTTTTTTTTATTTTCGGAAATGTTTTCAATTCCTTCCCGCACCAGGGCAACCACCTCCAGCACGGTTTGCTATTTATGCAGTTCAAAGGTACAGCAGCAAAACACGTTGCGGGTTCATCAAATTGCTTGGGCTAAAGCAGGCCTGCCCAACCTTTTTAGTGTTAAGGGCCACTTTCACATGAAGAAATTTATTGCGGGCCACAAACGTGTTTGTGACGTAACAATAAGTTATTGTGACGTAACAGATCCTTTGATTTTGATAAGTTTTATGCGATAACACGAGGTGATAATGAGTCCTATAGTTACACGCAGTGTTGCCAGCGTGTATGGATGTAAACCAAAGTCTAAAAAATTGAGATATTTTCGAAGCGCTTGTTATACAAGTTTTTCGGTGGTAGGCTCATAAAAGAAACAACAGGTATAATTTTGGTGTGCTTTGATGGCAAATACACTGGAGCCTATAAAAAATACTGAAAGTCTACTACGAACTTATTACATTGCGGGCTACTTAAAACAAGCTCGCGGGCCGCGGGTTGGGCAGCCTTGGCTAAAGTCTTTGTTTGCAGATGAGCTTACGGTTTCCCGTAAATACATTAGAGTTGTAGTTGCTCATTGCAACACAACAGAAAACCTGCTGGAAAAAACAATCACATTTGTGCGAATGATTGTTTGCAGAAGGTTTCTGATTGTATTAAATGCGTAACTTCTCATTTTGTGGCCGATTTTGATGATGCATAAAGTTTCTTTGCCTAAAGGAGATTTCATTCACAAATAACTGTTGTATACAATTGTAGCCAGTTACCTTGCAACTTTGAACCTGGCGAATCTCGATCCGAAGCCAGACACTTTTCCGAAAGTGAAATTGGCAAGGTAAGTAGAAAAGTATAGTTTTCCTGAAACTAATCAATCCTCGAGTTCTCTGATCATAGCCCCAGGTTTGCATTTCGGCTGAAAGATCGAAACGTTTACAAGAGTGTCGAAAACATCGTCTGTGTTATGTCAGACGTGGCCATGTCTTGCGGGCTTTTACTGTATTTTGTTTCTCTAACGAAAGCTATTGATAACCTCAAAACAAAGCTTGATGTTGTTATTATGCTACAGGCGGGTAACCTCACCAGTCAGCAGATCACGATGCGCCTTTCGTGGCTCACTAATTTAATGTTGTTGTTTAGATTGTTGAAGACGTGCTGCTCAACCACGATGTGGACGAATCGTTTGAAAATGAAAGTAAATACGTTACGAGAACATTGCATTGTGAACTAAAGAGCTGTGTGAAGATTCAGCCGTACATTAATTTTTAGACCGCAGAAGGCACTTTGGCAATTTTGTTCAAAACTTTCCGACCGATCGCTCAACAGAGTCAATGAAAACATCATAAGGTACGGAATTTCTAAAACTTTATGATTAAAAAACAGGTATCTTTGCATCTGAAAATTTTCGTGGCAGTGTGACGTCACGAAGTGGACCCAGTGACGTTTTTCGGACCTGTGAAAAAATCTAAAATGCCGATTTACCTGTTTTTTTAAAGGTAAATACACGAAAACCCGCTTCTTATAAGGTTTTGATTGACTCTATAACTAAAAATGTGTCTCAAAAGATGCTAGCGGCATTGGCGGTTCTTAAACGGGTAAAGACTGGAAAGTGGTGTTTGACAAAGTTAAGAGAGTTGTTTTGATATATCTTATATATCTTGAAACTGTGGTTGCTTTCAACAAAGTTACCTTGGTAGTCAAGTTGAACTATGCGAAATCACAAAAATTAAATAAATAAAACAAGTCATGTTATTCTTTTTGAAAAACAATAACTGTTACATCAAACAACTTACCGCTCACGTTGAAAATAATCTGAAACAACATCGTAGAAAAAGAATCTGTTACCGCTCTGTAGCTACAGAATGTGTTACTATAAAAGTTTTTTAATTTTCTTCCAAAATACTTTCTCAATTATATCTGGTGCTTGGAGTCCTTTGTACAGAAAGGTTCTGTCTGAAAGTACCAAAGCGTGCCATATCTCTTGCAAACACAGGTATTACTCAGTTATATTACAATTCTGCTTGGCATTGCAATGTTTCTTTTAGACAACATCAGCAATAGCTTTACTCTATTGGCTTTGTCTCCCTTGCTGGGTGTTGAAACTAACGCGTTGGCCAAGTGAAGAATGTGTTGATGTCAAGCGGATTTGCCTTGAAAGCTTGTTAAACGAGAAAACGGAACGTTTATGGCCCACAATTTTGATGACTCTTACCGTAGCTACAAATTTGCGAGTCTTTTCCAAGCAAGATCTTGTACCAAAGCGTCAAAAATAATATGTAAAATTTTCATTTTTTCTTGTGCAAAACCTGCCTCCCAAGAGTTAAATCTTAAAGAAAAAAAAGTTTAAGCGCGAAGGAATCAAATGTTCAGCATATTTGTGGAACTATTTAAATAAGAAATTACATCCTTGGAACAAAATCTGAGACACAGTTTTATGATGTGCTAAAATTCTGGATTCATATTTGTTCTAAAATTTGTCTGAAACTTTTCAGCTTGAAAAGTCAGTTGGTTTTAAAATTTTATAAAATTACCTCTGTCTTGTGGAAAATTATTCAATCAGTAACAGGGTGCAGACCTAATACCCAGTGTTTTTTTGTGGGTGAAAGAACGTTTTCGGAATTTTACCCTTGTCTTTACTTAAGCTTCAATATATGTATGTCTTGTTGTTGAATTGATTTGCAATTTTTGCTGCAGTGCGACAATCGCACAAAGATCACGGGGTGCTTCTCGAACGCTGGCAAAAAATTAATCAATATGTATTAAGTCCACGACTACCATATGCTCATTTGATGGCTGACGGTCCACCTCACAAAGAAGGTGAGAGAGTGGGTGTTTGCATGAAACGTAATTATTTAGTTGGTTCCAACAAGCTTTGAATGCAAAGAAGTGTCGTGTATGTTTGTTGGCACTTTCACTGCTTACTTAGGTCAGTAGCATTTTAACCCGCAAGTTCTTAGCGATGCACCACCAAGATTTTTAGTGCGTTGGCATATTTCTTATCAAAAACAGTAAAAAATTCCATACTATATTCAAAACATTTATTCATCTTTACGGACGTCAAAGATAACGTTTCTCATAGTTGTTTTGCTTCATTGCAATGTCGCGTGACTTTGTTTTATAAGGTAACAATAAAACTAATTAAATCGTCACATTTGCCGTAAAAACACCTGACATATTAAGGTCTTTCAAGAACACGGTTATTTGGGGCAGGCTAAAGTAAACGTTTTAAATAGGAAAAAACTACAGTCAGATTACGTTAAATCTTACTACTTAAAGCACCCTACAATATAAACACAAACTCCAGTTTATGTCAAAATCCAGCACTGTACTTCTAATGCACATTTTAAAACCATCACTTTACTGCACAGACTGGACTCGTTTTCTTGTTTCGCATCTTGGTACTCCCAGTGACAGCTTCTTGCATATTTTGCACAGTCCTATGATAACTAATAAATTGTCGTCTAGTCCGATTTCATTGACAAGCAACGTATACCAGATACTATTTTTTAAACCTAAGTAAAGGTTTTGAATTTTTCAACTACTCTAATGCAAAAAAATTGTGAAAACATATGTGGTTTTATGTGTAATGTTATTTTGAAACCGAGATATTGTGTTAAAATGTCAAGCGTTCTGGTTTGAATAGCGTATAGAAACAAAAGGGAAAAAAAGTTTCTGAGTTACCCCAAGAACCTCCATAATGTTCCACAGGCAGTTGTTTTATTCTTAATAAGTTTACTTCTTTCATGAAGATGATCGTGTATAGAAAGAATTATAGGTGAAAATGTAAACTAAATTGCTTCTCACCAGGATCAATTTTCATATTAGCTTAAATACTTAGACGTTTTGGAAGGTTTGCTGTGAATAGTAAACACGATTATCGTCGCTGTGCAAAATGTACAGTGAAAAGTGTTTCTTAGAACGGTTTTACAATGAAAACATTTGCTCTTTTTGTGTGATGACAACGGTTGTGATCTGCTATTTTGAAACTTAGTTGCATCTTTCACGCGATGAACTTACTAAATATTTTCAGCATAAAAGCGGTAACCAAAGTTCTATTTTCGGCAACAATTCGAAATAATGATAAACTGCATTTGCACTAAGATATCTCAAAGACACCGAAACTCATGTAGCGTTTTTGAAAAATCTGCAGAACCCTTGTAGGTGAAATGTCAAAGGGCTGGACAGAGAAGGACAAGCGGGCATTGTATAATCTTACTCCAGTTCTATCCTTAAAATCCTATAAAGCAGAACAAATATAATTGTTTTTGACGCCAAAGCACCAGCCGACTCTGAACTGACAGGGCTCAATAAAACTGCAAGTCGGAGAGCATCTCATTAACGAGAAAAACTACCAGCTATTCTTTTGTGAAATTAAATAATTTTTCATTTTGTTTTGCCAGGCTGTAACAATTTAAAGAGCTCAAATGAAGCTAATCAATAGAAAAATAATAATGGCTATTGTTTGTGCATTTAAAGTAAACATGTTATTTTTCGTTTTTTAAGCCACTTAAACATTTTACCACTCTATTGAAACGTTAGGTTTGTAAAAGAAGCATTTATTTTATGTTGCAAAAACACAAACATACTTTGTTCAGGGTAAGTAGTTTGTTAGTATCTTACAACCATGTGGGGTTTGAAGGTAATAACAAGTACATAATGCGGTCTTGGGAGTGGAGAAGAGGTGCGAAGTTCGCTCATGTGAGTCACGAATCGATGTATCAAAATGGATCAGCGATACTTGTCGTGCCACAAGCAGGATTGTACAACGTTTATATCCACACAACGTTCTACGCGTTTGGACAGGCCGAAGAGGAGTGGTGAGAAATTTGTATAAAAATGAAAAATCCCCTTTAGGTCGACTACATAAGTAACGTAGGTAAAACTTGCTGAAACACAAAATTCTTGTTTTATTAAAATTTTTTATTTTGCTGCAGAACGATTCAATTATTTTCATATATTTTCCATAAACATTTTTTCGGGTCAGACAACAAACTTATTTTCTATCAGTTGGTTTTTATAGAAATACACATCTTCAACCTTCAATATTGGCTCACGAAATGGAAACTGGTAGAAAGCGTTTTATGCAATGCTGCTGGCGAAGTGTCACGTCTGGAAATTGTGACAGCTATGGTAGAATTAACACGGTTTTACAAAACGTTTCAAGAAACTTTAAAGGTCTCAAAATGACTGGACCTGGATTAATTTTGAAAACGTTTTTGGCTGCACCCACTGGCCATTTATGTACGTACCTCGAAATCCACACCACAAAAACGTTTTGCAATTGTACATGTCATTTATTGCTATGTATGCAAATACCCTCGAAGACGTATTATGGAGCTATGTCACTGGCCAGTACCTTCGTTTCACACGTTTCTGGTTTTACTGTAGTACGTGTTGAAGGGTTTCATTAAAAAAGTCAGTAACACGTTTGTTAATGAAATTATTTTGAGTTGAAGCGATCGTTTTGTAGCCTTCAGGCTGATACGAATAAGGATTTTTAAATTTCTATGCTTTCGTGAGTTTCATAAATTTCTCTATTAATCAATATTTTCAAACGTGTAAAATGTCAGCGATAAAACTGTATTGCTTCCAGCCTTTTGTTAACTACACAAAGGTGGTTTTTCAAGCTTTGATGCATGTCTGTTTATTGAAATGCGATATTACGGTAAGCTAGACCAAGGACTGAGAGTAATGGACAGCCTCAAATTGCGATATATCGAGATACGTTACTGCATGGGCGCGAACGTTTGCCTGCATCCGCACTGCTTTCTGGATAGTTGGCGAAGACGAAAATCACTAGGCTTCCACATGCCATGATTTTAAGGATTTTATATGCTGATGTCAATGTTGCAGATTTTGGTAAAATCGATGATTAGTTCATCAACAAAAAGACCTTTGGGACGTGTTTTTAAAAAATGGTGCGACTCTGCTAGTGACAAGGGTGTTGAATTACCGCTACAAAATCACAGTGTTGCATGCAAGCTAAGTTATCCATTTTTGAAGTGTTTAAAACGCGATGTCCTTTTCAAAGTTTTGAAGAAACTGAAAACAAAGCTGACTTAAAGCTTGATGGTCGATTTCTATTTTCCACACCCTGCGGTTCGTAGTTGCGAACTAATGGTCACTAAAATTGGCAACATGTAGGCTCGTCATCGCTTTTCTTAGCATTTTACTATCGAAGTTGGAATACTCCTAGACTGGATTTGATAGAATAAAAGTACGTCAAAACTTGCTGTAAAAACAATTCAAAAAATAATCCGAAGATCTAGTTTAGCACAAGCTTAACTGCACAGTGCAAGAACGTGTAGTGGCATCACGTAGTTGGAGATGCTTTTCTGCCACGCAAAATGCCGTATAACTTCATGCCTGGTAACCGAAGCAACTTCAAGTTGCTTTGAGCAAGGGAAAACCTTTGCCTAGCACGCTTTCAACGTTTAAACCGTGTACAAACACATCATTGTGGTATTGCTTTGTTTAGGTGCACCTTGTCCCATGAAGTTCTCAGAAATGGCCGGTCTTTGATAAAGTCAAGCGAAAGGAGGAAATGTCAGTATGTATTAGGTCCACGTAAGCGAAGATTAGAGGGCTTCACACCTAGAGGTTTGGAAACACTTGACTCTGCCGGAGCCTTCCAGTTCGCCAAGGGCGAGCGGTTGTCAGTGCACTACCGCATGCCAAACAACATGCGTGTTGGTTCGACCGATACAGAAACCTACTTTGGAATTTTCATGCTTTGAAGGCATTCAGACTGTGACTGCAAAAAATGACAAAATGATATAGCGTTTTGGTTCACTTAAAGGTCGTGCGTAAAAACTGCCTTGCTTTAATAAGAACTTTAGAAACACACGAACACATAGCAAAGAACAGAGTTTACATATCGTCAGTGAGAACGTATCCAACATGTGATATCAAAAGCACTAAGCAAATGTTCGAAACAAACTGATTTTATACCACAGCATTTTTATTTGAATGAAACAATTTTTTAAAGCCTTCGTCGGCAAAGGTGTAGTTATTTCTGCAGCACGTCAATGTCATTATTCTGTTCGGTAACTTTTGTAACATGAGCACCTGAGTGTTGAATGGACAATTTTTATTGGGACCTTGGCCTGTACAGCATTTGACCATATTTTTGTTTTGTAATTTGCATATCTGTTGCGCACTTGGCACTGTGAGCTTCGGCGATCGGTTAATGTATGCAAAACAGAGTTCACAGTTGACAAACCTGACCCCGTCCCGCCCTGTGTATAATAATATTTCCCCAATGAAAGCACAAAGACCTTAATGCTTGAGATCTTAATTTTCATCTTTTGTAAGATAACTTAACCAACAACGACACTTCGTAAAGGCTAAGTCTGTATACGTGGAAATTGAAAATGTTTGTAAATATGAAGAACTGGTGATAAGTTCTGGTTTAAGCTCCCAACGTCGCATTAACTGAAGTTAGGTTGTTAGCAGAATCAGCGCTTCGCTATCAGCAACAAATCTAATGTTCTGTGTCAAATAAATATGTGAATTATAAAGAGATTGGCAGCTGCAAGTTAGCAGGCACCAAAATTATATTCTTTAATCGGTGCACTAAATTATTTATTAAGTTTTTCACAAAAACTCAATGGAAATATTTTGTTAATTATTTTGTGCTGATTAACCTTTTTTGGAAACTAGTTCATGCATGAAACGAGCATGTTATTAATCTTATTTTCTTGGCAAAGAAAATACAGCATTTTGCTTAAAACTACATTTGAGAGGATATGCTGAAAGGTAAATTAAACCTTTTGTGAAAAGGATGCCTTATTAGTGATAGTTATTAATGTTTCGCTATTACTTTCTGTTATGCAGCTTTACTAATGCGAGGTACTAAAGTTTTTGGTACATGCGTCTATATTCGCTCCAACGTTATTCAATGCAACTGCTTCAGACGTTTGCTTATGTTGTGCTTATTCTGACCAAAAAACGCAATATTTGTTCACAAAAACCACATTTTAATTAAATCTAACTGGAGCGTTTCAATTGTTTTTTGTTGTCAGACCGTTCCCAATCATACAAATTTTTGTCACTGTGGCTAAAACTCAATTGTGACTTTCCTCTTAATTCATTTGCATTGAAACATTTCTACAAGGTGATTTACGCTCATTCGATCACCTCAGCGACTAAAATTGACTTGAATTTTAGTTGTTTCAGCTCTTTGGTACATTTTTCTTGAAACAAGTTGTTTAAGCATCTGTGCTGTGTACCGTTTGAGTAAAACGGGTGTGACGTTTTTTGCATATGATGTCTGTCTGTCTTTTGATGTTGACTTCCTGTTTGAAATATTAACTCTTTTCACGCTTGGTTTCAATCACTTTTCATGATAGACATTTTTATGATTGAACGAGCCTCGTCTGCATATGCAATTGTTTTTTTACTAATTTGTTCCTATTGCATATTTGCGTCAATACAAAGTTTGTCTGCTGTAAAGGTGTGATGCAACACGGACAGAAAATCAAAAAATGAAAGGAATACTTTAAAAAATAAATTGAAATATACGTCTACAGACAGCAAATAAAAAATTGAAATATACTCACGTATATACTCACATTTTCTATTTTTTTTGTACATGTCATGGTGAAGTAGAATGAAGGGAAACGGCCAAGAGGAAGGTAAAGAATTAAAATGGCAGATGTTATCATGAATGGCACTTATGCAAGATGAAAAAAAGAGCTGAGAATATAGAAGAATGGCCGAGGGTGTCATGACAGACCTGCCGTAAGGCAGATTAGCTTTGATGATGGTATACTCACAGTGATACTATTATTACGCAGTGTACTGTACATGTTATGTTACATAAATAACCAATAACGTTGAGCAGTTGCACAGGGATTGGATACATCCTCAGTCCTTGATCCTCAGCATTGGTACTGAGGATGCGTAATTTTGCGTGAAATCGGCTTCCTATTAAACATTTTCTGATCGATTCCTTGTTCATACTCCCATTGTGGAGAGTACTAACTTGAAGTAGGGTACTGAAAGTTATGGATCTGCTGTAATTCATTGAATATGAAGCTAAAGAAGGTGATCCACTGTTTTTCGCACCCATTTCACCTCAACACGAGACGCCGGCGTTTATGAAATACCAAAATGATGGTAGTTTTGTACATTTTTGTTCCCCTGCTTTCCGGGGAAATGCTGATTTTTCTTAGGCTAATTAGACTCTCAGCTCAACAATCACAAAGGTTTGCTCTGGTTTTATACCTAAGGCTACTCGCATGGTTCGCGAAAGATACGCCCTGTATCTTGCAGAAAAAACGTTTAACAGCGCTAGCCAGACTGCACTCAATTTATAACACAAGAAGCGAAATCGTTTAGATGAAAGTTTAAGAAAAGTAGACTGCCCAGAACGAATAAAATTAAGGAACGGAAAGTACCTTCTTGTCAGAACTACATAACCAGTTAGAAACGGGCTGTCGCAGTGATGTGAGCAGCAAAGCAGAAGCTTTCTCTTTGCGTGCAATGAAGCCTTACAGCGAACCATTTGTGGGTACGCATGGAAAAGCAAAGTCAAGCATTTCAGCGCTAACGAAAATGGCAGATCTCAAGAGGTACCGATGTGGAGAACTAGTTTGGCGTTTGTTGATAATTTGATAACTTTAGCATGCAGTTCATCTCCAAAAATTCCGTCGTTAACTTTTCCAAATTTTTTCTTACATATTAAGGTTTGCTCCCTTATGGAACAGCGTCTCGTTTCGGCACAAAATTTTCAGCAAGAGCGACTTGCAAGAAAATATCAATACATTTTTACAAGAAATCATTTATTTCTACTTGACATATGGATGCATTAACCACACTTTATTGAACAATGAAAGAAATTCCTCAGGAAAATTACCTAGGAAAATCGACTTGCCTGCATTACTAAATTCCTCACTATTTATTACCTAGGATTGTTTGCGGTTTATTCCACTATGTTGAATGCTTTGCAAGGACTTCAATGCTTATTTAGGGGATGAAATTTGCTTGGAAACAATTAGTTTGTTTCGAATTTTCCTACAATATGTACGGCTGACTTGACCGCATGAGGTCGTCAGTGTTCATTGAGCACAAGAATGTTCTGGATCTTTTTGAAAGGAGAAAGGAGATCAATTGCGTCACTCAGTGGCAATGCAAGTGGCTCTTGCAGATATTTGACACAGATGCTGTTTCTGCCGCGTTAGGTCGTTCGGTGGGTAGGTCAACGTTTTCATTGTTGAAAACAACCGCTTTTCGTGTTCTTCACCATAAAAACTTTGTTGGTAGTCCTGAAATAAAAAAATTAACCAATAACTTCAGCTACTGGTGTTGAAACGACTGCAAGGGAAGTAAATAAATGTTTTTCAGTGATGTCGTTGCATAGTTACAAGTTATCAGGCTGTAGAATCGAAAGTCACTTCCGATTACCTTGTTATAAGTAAATCTCTTTTATATTTGCTTGATTGTCACGTTGTTGTTTGAAAAATGCAAGCCAGACATTGAAAGAAACCACAAGCATGTTTCAGTCAGTGAGCAGATATGGAAAAAATGCATTGAACCTTAAGCTTTCAGTTCTGACAGATAAATTCGTAACTTAATTCGAATTGTCTTCACGATTGAAAATGAACATTGAAAGAAAAGGTTTTATGAGAACAGTTTAAGTGAATTCGAAGTGGTCATGCGGGACATACATCACTGAGTGCAAAAATTTAAAATTTTATCAGATAATAAGGGCGGGTGAAGGCAAAAACAACTTTGTATGAGACTTTGCTCAAAGACGTGATTTGAGAAAACTACGCCCATTTTCATCATGAAGATTGCGGTATCATTTTTATATTGATTTGAACTTAAGTTAGTTTCAGATGTAGCTACATGTTAGGAATTTAAATTTGCAAAGTATTGGTATTTTGATGTACTGTAGTTAGTTTTACACCCGTTTGGTTGGTATCTTAATTGGAACTGAGCATGCCATCAGCTTGCTTAGAAAACAAGTGTAGTATGTGCTCATTGCATTATGTACTGTTTTCTAGCTCTAAAAAGTAAGGTGGCACACTTTAGTCGTGAGGTGACAAATAGGAAACTGCTACTGTTCTTTTGCAACAACTTGCCATTTTCAGTCGAATTAACTTGTATATTTTAATAATAATAATAATATAATAATGATGTTTTATTGCGGACTCGTGGTCCAGATCACAGACACAAGAGCACAAAAAGTGGTTAGCTATACATCAGCGCACATTACAGAAACGGTGTTTGCACTTGACCAACACTGGGAGGAGCAAAGCTGCTT
>JGI24158J21664_10005826_pt1 | contig 16153 bp, 10 predicted proteins | sample Ectturendosymbi3_FD_21664 | JGI IMG/M metagenome (IMG submission 21664)
AAAAAAATTGTTCATCAACAGAAACAAACAACAAACGAAAGTAATAACTGCTGGTCTCGCCTGAATGCTTCGCGGGCCGCACGAAATTCTTTTGTGGACCGCATGCGGCCCGTGGGCCGCGTGTTCGTCACCCCTGCTTTAAAGCAACGCCTATCAATTTTGAGCAATTCTTTTTGTACCCGGGTTTTCGTAAGGTTATCCAACCTTTTTTGGAATCTTGTAACTGTTCTCAGCTCACAATCCAAATCGGGTTCGTATCTACCAGTCCGTCATCAAGTTACTCGTATCTGCAGTAGACATCATTCTGCCAGCAAATTGAAAACCGCCTTACATATCCAATACAGACGTTCAAGGTATCAGTCAGAGATGACTTGGAAAACTTTTATTTCGAAATGATGCTGAAATCTCTGTCTGTGAAGCACTGAGGTCTCTATAGGGATCTACTGTAATTCTGTTGCCAGATAATACCCAGTTTTTTTTAGGCCGTGAGCGACTGAACATTTTGCCACAGAGAGCTTCGCTTGTAAGTGATTCTTTTGTCAAAAAACATCACCCCATTTTGCCTTGTCGCAATTGAAAATGGCTGCAAGATGTTATTTAGCTTCATGTGTTAAGTGGACAACAAGTAACAAAATCTTCAGCTGGGACATTCATTTAATATTCAGAGCTTGAAACCACAGCACAAGGAAAATGGAATGATTATTGCGCAAGCAAAATCTAATCCATTGCCCATGGTTTTAAAAAATAGGCACTCAAATAGGCATTTACGTCCTATTTTACTATCCTCAGATCAGTTGTATTTGTGTGTCCGTATCCAAAACATGTAAAAAATTCAATAGGTTTTTGGATATTCTGATCCAGCTGCAAAAGAACTATTGTGCAGGATATGCAATCCAGCAACACAGTTCTTCTACCAGTGCAACAAATATTGTTTGTGCAGTTGGATAGTTAAAGGTTTATCGAAAACCTTTAAAAGAAAAGCCACGTTTTAGTGTTTGGACCCTCCAATAAATGTTTTTCCTGTCTCGCGATGATTCTACCACACCAGGTTAAGAAACCCTGCATTTGCGTTTATTTTGTGAGTAAATTCAAATTTTAACAAATTTTCTAAAGTGCGCAAGGTCGCAACGAGGGGGGCAAAGGGAGCACAATTCCCCCGGCGGCGAATCACTATGGGGGTGCAGAATCACTGCGGGGGGGCCAAATGACTGCGGATGGCGCCGAAAAGTCTGAGCAATTCTTTTTGTACCCGGGTTTTCGTAAGGTTATCCAACCTTTTTTGGAATCTTGTAACTGTTCTCAGCTCACAATCCAAATCGGGTTCGTATCTACCAGTCAGTCATCCGAAAGACCTCAGGTTCGAAGATAGGGGGCGCCAAACTTGCTTCTTGGCTCGGGCGCCATCTAACCTCGATACGCTCCTGAGAACGCGATGTTACAAAGTAACATTACTCGACCTCCTGACCGTGCACGATCAATAAAAATGTTGGGAGTCACTGGCTATTTAAAAAAATTGCATTACATTCGTTAAAATTGCTTTGCAATTTAACATACTTTACATTAATACGTGTCATATTATCTGGTGGTCAACCGAAACAGTTAGTGTGACAAAGAATCTCATTTGTACCTTAAGGCGGCTAGTTATTTCTTGCTGGTCATTAAAATATTAGGTAACCGAGTTGAAAAACCTCGGGAACTTTATCTTCGTTAAACAAAAACTTTACATCATCCATACTCTAACGCAGGTGGTTTGAGAAGTTTTGTGTCATCACTGAGCATATTTAAGTGCAATCAGTTTCAGGTTATTCCTAGGAAGTAGAATTCATTCATGGTCTGTGCTGTAGTATAATGTTTTTTTTAAACCAAACCCGTGATTAATAGTCAGCCACTTTTACACACACAAGCCACGGGACAGTGTGCACAGTTATAACAATTTCAAGATCAGGCAACTTTTGACTATTTAAATTGCTATAGGCTGGACTGGTGACCACTACAGAGAGTTGTCCTTGGTATTGCGAAGTGTTTCCGGATATGCAATGTATTCTTCATAATTAGTATCGGCGAATACCGTATAAATAATGTAATGCATTTACTCAGTTAGTAAAACGTTTTGCTGCAAAAATCAATTTTGATGTGTATGGTGTTGCTGACGAAGTTTTGTCTATTAAGTTCTATGTAATTTAGAGAGAAATATTTGTATTAACAGACTTACGTTTGTTGAAATTAGTTTTTAGTGCATATAGCATTTTTGTTGCGTGATGGTAGTGGCATAATATGGTAGTAACAGTTACATGCAGTTCCTTTTGCAAAAACTTTATTATTAATGCTGTTTAGTTAGTATCAGAAATATTAGTAATATTAGTTGTCGTAAGAGTTAAAAATAATTAGAAAATTCCTTAACGTCAGCACACATTTATGACCAAATGAATCCAACATGTGTTTTTGCCTCTGTTTACAGGTTTCAACACAAGCGAAAACAAATCTGGCCGTGAGTTTCTATGTAATAACAATACGTTGAAATCTAGCACTGCAGAAATTGTGCAAATCCCTGCAAATTGTTTAGTCTTGCAAATGGCCGCCATTTTAGTACCTGGGAGTGTTGGCAGTTGCTTGCAGAAAAGCAGTGACAGATACAAAATTTGGAGAAATATTATAATGCTATTATGTCATTCAATACTGTTTGGAATCCATTTCGTGATATTATTATCCATTCTGTTTGTTTGTTTATTAACCATTTTGTTTGTTTGCTTGCACACGCTTCACTGAATAACATGCGTTTTTATTGTGAGTGCATTGTCTGGCCTTGGCAAATGCATAGAAACACATGGTTACAGGTATCAGCGAAGAGTAGTTGTTAAGGTTTTCTTTTGATGCAAGTAATGGTCGTGTAAATTGTATATCTCAGGTCAATCTCTTTTCGATTACAGAAGCAAACGTTTTTGTGTTTCACGGACCGCATAAGATCAAGCTTTTTGATGTTGAAACGATGCTGTTCTCTGATTTACCGGTGAGTATGCGTAGTAAGTACGTGTATTGCTTTTTGCGACAAAATAGTGATTCACACAGTCAGTAGATCATACAGCACTGCGTAGAATATAGGCTAATACCAAAGCTATAGCATAATTTAAAGCAAACTTCTACACAAGCAATCAGCATTTACTGGTTCCATTTCCTTTGCAATCATCGTAATGAAACATGGAACTAAGAAATTTTGTGACTTCAATCAAAATGTTTGCTATCGAGTTGCTTGTGCATGTCAACCGCAAAACGTGACCAAATCAAGACAAGCACTTTTCATTGCATTTGTACAGGAAATTGTCCAAGAAATTCTGCGGCAAGCCAAGCCTGCACCTAAGCTTAGTTGGCTTTGCTGCTGAAAAACGAACCAAAACGTGCGGTTCTGCTTAAATGCTTTCGAAATATTGGCGTGTAATTTACGTTGTCTACTTCTCTACTACTGGCGCTTGCACCACATACGCGCTATTGTTGTGCATGAGGTAGCTGTAGCCCGGTTGTGAAAAACATGAATTCGTGTGGAAAATTATACGTTTCCGCTAGAAGGGGCACAGTCTGACATTTTTATACACTCAACCCCGTAACTGCTTGTAGACTGTGATCAAGTATCATTTTAGCAACCCATACCGCTCATGGTCCACCTATGAGAACTTAATATATATTTGCTCACCCTTATACAACAAAGAATTTCTAATTGGGTGGAAGTTGAAAAACAAACCCTACTTAATTGAAGGTAATGGCTGATCATCATGAGTTGTTTTCCTCGATTTTTCCAAAGCTTTTGGAAAAATATTTCATACAGCTATCCTTGTCAAATTGCGTCAGTTGGGTGTTACTGGCTCCTGTCTGTCTCTTCTTCAGCCTTACTTAACAGGCAGGTGGAAGTTGTCCAGGTGACAATTGTCCTAGGTGGCAATTGTCCTAGATGGCATAGTTGTCCGGGTGGCGATTGTCCTGGGTGGCATAGTTGTCCAGGTGGCATAGTTGTCTGGGTGGCGATCGTCCTAGGTGGCAGTTGTCCTAAGTGACAATTGTTTGGGTGGCAGTTTTCCGGGTGGCGATTGTCCCAGGTAGCTGTTGTCCTAGGTGGGATAGTTGTCCAGGTGGCAATTGTCCGAAGTGGCAATTGTCCTAGGTGGCAGTTGTCCTAGGTGGCATAGTTGTCCGGGTGGCAGTTGCCCGAGTGGTACTTGTCCTAGGTAAACGTTGTCCGGATACCCAAAAATAGAGGAACCTTCATTGGAAAAGGAGGTGTGAATTGGTGAAAAATTTGTAAAGACTTTCTGATATTTGTTTCTGGAAATGCGTCAGTGTCAGAGCACTTTCAACATTCGTTCTGAAACATAAGACTATTTGATTTGATTATACAACCAATCACATAAAATCAAAATTTGCTTGTGAACAAGTGACAAATTTCTGCTTTCTTCACAAGCCCTAGTTGTGTAACATCTAGTTTTCATCTAATTTAAAAAATGAAACGCATAGTGTGCTGTCTTAAAATTGCTGTACTTGCTAATGTTCAACACAATAAAATAAACCTGGCGAAATGATTATTTTTGAAACAATATGCAGATCATTGCAGACACAAAAACTGGAATTGTTATTGAAGGTTACATGATGACTGTATTTTGAATCGAAATTTCCAATGGACAACTTGCATTTGGGAAACGTAGCAACATATCTCTTAATGTTGAAGTTCCAAACTAACAGACTACACGTATTATTAGTCTACGTGAGTAGTCATCGTGGAGGTGTTTAGCTTTTAACAAATTGTTCATTAAAACAAACCAACACCACCACCAGGGAACACCTGTAATTAAACCACTTTTTAAGCCGTTTAATACCACAATAGATTTGACGGTAATTAAAGTCCAGCCTAACTTTGTCAAAAACTGCATCGTAATAAAATCTGTAAACGGTACGTAATACATGACTGACGAATTTTAGAGTTCCGTTAATTTTTCTTCTGTCACATCGTGCACATGAGATCAAATTTCTCAAATTTGTTGTAAGAGTAGGCCAACGTGCAGGTTCGTAGCCACAGTGGGCAGTGCTCTCCCAAATTTTGTTGTGCCCAGAAAATTTTGTTTTACGCATATAATAAAAATAAAAATCTTGCCCCCCAAAACATGTATTTTGAATCCCAAACCTTAAAATCTGACTATGGGCCTGCTCACATATCTGAACTGACTGTCATAACCAACTTTCACTCAGCTATTGATAACTTGCAGCAAAGCAATAGTGAGCCAATCGCAATTGAATATTACGTGCAAACAACCTATCCTACCTGTGTGCGCAGTGGTAGGTTTAAGGGGAAGCAAGCGAGGCACTTGCCTCGCCGTGCATCGCCAACCCCCTGTTTAGGGTCTCCCCTCCAGGTGCTTGGCACGTAGATTTTCCTTATTTTTGGTGAAAAACTTAATATCCACTCATATAATATACTCCAAAGCAGATCATGCGTAAATACTCCGCTTTCAAAAAGGTCCCCAACAGCAACTGCAATGTGTAAGTACTTTGCTTTCAAAGAGGCTGTAACAGCCACTGTATTGGGTAAGTACTCTGCTTTTGAAGAGGCCCCCCAAGAGCAACTGTAATGTGTAAGTACTTTGTCTTTTCAAAGGGGCCCCAACAGCAACTGTAATGTTCAAGTACTCTGCTTTCAAACAGCCTCTAGCAGCAACCGTATTGTGTAGGTACTCTGCTTCCAAACAGCCCACAACAGCAACTGTACTGTGTAAGTACTCTGCTTTCAAAGGACCGCCATCAGCAACTGTAATGTGCAGGTATTCTGCTTTGAAAGGCCCCCCACCAGTGTCTCTACTGTGTAAATAAGGAAAAGCTTCAAACCAACTGCAATACCTTAAAAAACTGGGTTAAAATTTGTTCCAAAAAGTTCTGAAAAGACACTGTCAAGTAAGAGCAAAAATTTGTACCAAATTATAATTTTTTTTCCTCTCGGAGAATGAAGCTTCTCAAAATAAAGTGTGGGCGACTGTGAAAAAGGACCCCTGCTTTTAGAGCATATGTAGTGCATATGAAATCCCAAGAATTTCATTGTGTTGAAACATACCCTGTTTTGTACTCTCATTAATCTGCATCAAACTCAATTTGCCGTGTCTATTGTAAACTGCAACCTAATATTTATTGTTTAATACTGCATTTTTTAGTCAATGAACACTGGTAATTTTTTACAAACCCTACACAGAGTTCGCCAAAGACTTCCGCCATATTTACCAGGAAAAGCAACAGTAAACCTAACCATTATTCGAAACTTTACGCTAAAAACCAGCTCTACCTCAATCCCTCAACCATAATCCAAAGGTCTTATCACGATTGGCTGCGTATGATGACGTCATCAGGCATAGGTGGCGAAACCGGGGGGGGCCCATGGGCCTAGGTCCCCCACTATTTTTTCTGGGGGGCATGGCGTCCCCAGCTATAAATTTTGAATTTTGCCTAAATAAGTTTGAGTAACACAATTAGTATTGGGTCTTTTGTGAAAATAGTGTAAATCGTTTAATGAAATAAATTTTGCAGAATTTTGGCAGTAGTTTGGCCATATTATTTGTCATTTGGCAGGATTTTGTAAATGTTTGGCAGAATACACCGTGCACAATCCGATCACCCTTCTCGGGCTTGCTTACCGCATAGGTGTTGTCGAACAGTGTTGCCAGATCGTGTAATAGTAATACTACACCCTTTTTTACAAAAATATTGTAATTTTACATAATTGTGTGTAGGAAGTCATTCGTTCCACACCATCGAAAAATTGGTGTAATTTCAAGCGTTTTAGCACCATTCTAAATGGTAAAATTTTTCTGAATCTTATACGCAAACTGAAATATTTTGACAGATGAATTTCAATTGTGGTTTTGTTTTACTTGGGCAACACTAATTAGCTATATTTTATTTTTGCACTGGCAACACACTTGGCATCCTTACAGACAACTTACTACTTATGCTCTGTCTTGTCTTTGCATTCCAGTATCCAATGCAGTTGCAGAATGAGTATTCCGTCATGTTACTTCTGTGTTCTAGATGTGGAAAAGTGATTTTGAATGTGTTTGAGACAGGCATCAATGCTGTGTCATTTTTGCCTGTGTTTTAAGCTATGCTCTTGGTGTTTTTAACAGCCCAGTGGCGACTCCACCCACGGGCATAACGAGGGGGTCAAGGTGGGCACAATCTCCCGGGCGCCGAATGACTGTGGGGGGCGTCAAAAGTCTCAACAATGTCACAAGCACTTTCTTCGATACAGTACATTTCGTTCGGAAACAACTCAGGTTCGAACACAGGGACGCCAAACTGGCTTCTTGCCCCGGGCGCCATCTAACCTCGTTACGCCCCTGACTTCGGCACACGGACTCCTCGGGCTTGGCCCGAGTCTTCGATTACGATTTATACTGGAGAACGCGAGCTTGCTTGCTTTGTATGTTTGTGCTACCAGCCACGGTGTCACTTCACTAANTTGTTAACACGGGCTCTTTTCATTGGGTCTTGTCACCAGGGCNTACAAGAGGGGGTACCAAAGGTGCATCGTATCCGGGCCCAGCAGGTTCTGGGNCAGGATGAACATATACACGCTACGTTTTCTGTAATCAACCCAAATTACTCGTGTAAAGGTCGTTGCCAGTACAATATTTAGTACCTGTTTTATCTTTATTCTGATGACTATAGAAACAAGCTGTACAAGTTTCGACAAGGGCACCAGAAGCTAGGGGCCTGGTATCGGTCTTCGTACTCCTGATAAACTTTCTCTCAGAGGCCGTACTTGTCACTGTTCATATATTTTCATTCCATGTCTGGCCTTTCGCGTTCATGTGACCTGAATAAAACATCGTTCATCGTAGGCGTTCTCTCGACTTCGTTCGCTCGCGCTTTACTCGGGCTCATCTGTCAGAGCCCGAGCTGTCCTATTCAAGTAAGTATTTTTAAAAATATAATTTAGATCAGACTGAACGTTTTTTGAAGGAGTGTATTGTATAGAAAATTAGATTTGAAGTCCAATCCAACAGACAATTCCCATTCCGAGAGTAATTTCAAACGAACGATAATCTTCCAGTAACTCAGGCTAATATGAAAGAGCCTAGTGAGCAGAGGACTTACTGGCGTTATCATTGCTCTATGACGTACGTTAGTCAGCAGTGGAGAAATAACATTAATACTTCTCATTTATTGATACGCAACTAACGTCACAGAGCAACGATATTGCCAGCCAGAATGAAAGCAAATGGAAATTTCCGTGACGCAAACCTCGAACGATTGTTTTCAGTAAGTACAAATTGTGTGACGAACCGGAGCAACGCTGTTGACCTAGAGTCGCCCCTGTAATAGCCCATTTTAGTTTCAGGTGGTTCACCGATACGTTTTCATAGTTTTTGGTATAATTTTGTTTAAAATAGTGTAATTTAGACCTTCATATGGTGTAGAAGCTGAAGGTGATCCCCTCTCACCCCTATCTGATGATGTAATATGTGGACACTCCCTTAGTTTTGTGCATGTTGTACTTGTGTAGCCTACTTGTGAATCAATTTTGTGGAAGACTAAGAACAGCTGGTTGCATTTATGCGCTTAAGTAAGCGTAGCGTAGATAGATAGGGTGTAGACAGAGGTCGTTGAGCGCTTGTAAAACATTACATAAATTTGCATTGCATAAAAACATGCTGACTAAAGTTAATGACGTCATATTTCAGTGCTGGTGACGTCACAGTTGCCAATTCCAACCACAAAAATTTTAATAGTTTTTTGACTTGCACTTTGTTGTGCCCCCCACTTTGAAAAAGGTTCCGCCACCCATGCATCAGAGGGCTCTTTTTCAGCCTTTCGTCGGGCCTCCCAAGCCTAAGTCCACCAGTGTTTGTGCTTGTATCAATTAATTATTATTGTGTTTAAGGTAAGATAAAATACCATTCTCATCAACACAAGCAAAAAAACTAGGCACAAAAATACAGGTTCCGTTATAATTTAATGAAGGCCTGTAAAAATAATATGCTGAGACAAACCTATCCTGTGTCTGAAACAACTTTGCTTCACTAAAGGTGCTCTGAATTCATCGAAAATCGGCCTTGTGTTGGTGCAGAGCAACGGATCAATAAGTACAAATCGCTAAAAAATGTTCAGCATCCCTCCCGTTCAGCCTTGGACTCCCAGTTATCTCCCATTAGTTTTTTTAATGCAAGAAATAAATCTGGGTATCACCGTCTGTCAGTGCCTCTGAGAGAAATTTTGCCAGGGAGTACGAAGACCGATACCGGGCTCCCTAGCTTCTGGCGCACTCGTCGAAGCTTGTATAGCTTGTTGGTATAGTAATCATAATGTAGATCAAATAGCTGCCATGCTAAGATTCATAAACATGAAATTGTTATACTGGCAACTGGCTTACACTGGATATTTTGGGCTTGGTTACAGAAAAAATTAGCGCGAGTACTTTTACCTTCTGAGTCCCAGTACCTGCCGGGTCTGCGTACGATGCACCAGACCCGTCGCGGGCTTGACATTATAAAGATTTATAAAACTCCACTAATTTATAGCGTTTTGTATTTCAATTTTGGGGGGCTTGGAGCGTTGTTTGGGAAGGTTTAGCCTATTAAAGCCCCCCGGGACTGCGTTGTACCTCGTGCACCTTCCTCTCGTAGGTCCTGCCGTCTATCCGAAAAATTTTAGATCTTGGGTCTTATCTCGTCATCTTTCTGCTTTTTCTTTTTTTTTTTTGACATATCTCGGTCTCGGGTTGGTTCCAGTTTCTTTAAACTGCTCCTGCGCGCCATATAGTTTTTACGGTATTGCGCTTGGACTGTTATGTGCAAGACAAATAATCTCTCTGCTACACGTCTATTACAAAGTATAACCATTCTAGGCTGAACTTTATCCTGGGTTCATTTGATATGTAGACATTTCAGATTGGGGCAAACCATCATGTAGTTAGTGTAAAGACACAAAACGGTGATTCAGCGTATAGCACCAGGGGCATGGGCATTAGAAGGGGGGCAGGGGGTCTTGACCCCCCTGGATTTTGAAAATTTCAGCAAAAAAGGTTGTTTTCTTAGTTTCGACTGGGAAAAATCAAATTTCACCACTTTTGGCTCCCTCCCTAGAAAAATTTTGAAAAAAATCCCCCAGTGCCACCCCCCTGGAAAAGATCCCTCAGACGCCCATGACCAGGGGAATTTATTTTTGTTGCTGGGCATGAACGTTTTTTATGATTAGGGGAAGGAATAAAAATGTAGGCTGCAGCCAGGATGTCATGGTACCGGTACAAAGATTGGTTTTAGACGTTTAGTGAAACTGTAGCGGCAGATGTGATGGTTCTGAAATTCTTAACTTGCAGACTTCCTTCGAGTTGATACGATTTCTGCTCCTGAGTGGTGAAATTAATATAGAAATAGAATGCTCTGTGCGCACAGTTGTGTCCTGGCTCTTGCCGAAAAGTTAGGGGATTATGTCCCTCACTGTCCCCTGGTCATACGTACCTGACTAGGACGACAGTTCACAATATTTTTTCAATATCTTTCGAGATATGGTAAGTCAGCAGTGCTTACTGCTTGTTACTGCTTCAAGCGATGCGAGTTTTTTTTTAGGAATGCGAAATTTGTTCACCGCGATCAAATGTTCTCAGTTCTAGCGGTTTTACCCTTGTGTGGTATTCGTTTCTAGGATTTTCCTTATCACTGTAACGATGCGTGCGTTGTGGCTGCTTGCAATAAATTGTACGTCATTGGAGGGAATGAGTGTCCCAGGTCAATTCTCAGTCTGCATCGCACTGAACCAGGCGCCAGGTGGAAACAAGTAGGATCTACCATCGATGAACGCTGTGACGCAAAGGCAACTTTGCACAATGGTACGATGTGTTGATATTTGCAAAGGTTAAAGCTGTATCTTTGATTATGCTGCAATTCAGTTTTTCTTTTGCGAACTGTTTATCTGGCATGTTTTCGAATGGGTGAATTTATGTTGTTAGGCCTTATTTATATTGTGGGAGGCAACACGACATCCGTGGAATGCTTTGATCCGGCAGGGGATGTCCCTCATTGTGTCAAAACTGCATCTGTGTCGCACGCATACTGCCCCCTTGCAATCACAGACTATTGTGGTAAGTTTGCGTTCGTTTCCTTTGTAGTCAATGCATGAAGAACGCTGTAAGCAGAAACCAAGCAGCAGACCACGTAATTTTTAGCAATAGCAAGATTCAATCATGTTGAGAACTGTTAATTTCCATGCATTTTATTGGTATGCGAAGCGAACTAGATTTGCAAACGTATGTCAAGTTCCTCAAGTAAAGTTAATTGTAAAATGAAGTTTTCTAGATTAGGGACAACTACAAGGCCGCTGGCATTTGACGAGCTTAGTTGGGCTGACAAAGATCCGATATTATGACGATATCTGACAAAGATCCGATATTATGACGTTAGAATGATAGTTTGAGACCCCTTAACGCCCGGGCCGGCCACTATGATGGTCGGTACGTTTTTGGCCATAACTCGCCAGCCGTTAGAGCTAGAGAGCTGTTCAAACCCTCAACGGATTTGGGAAGTCTTCTAGTTTCGATTGAAAAAATTTTTGTTTTTTTTTGGGGGGTTGGGGTTCTCTGTGGGTGACGTCATAGTCAGACATGGGGTGATTACACCACAAATGTAATCGATTACGATTACTTGCCACCTGCTCGATTACGATTATGAATAAACAAAATCGCAATGTAATCGATTACGATTACATTGAATGTAGTCACGATTGCAATCGCGATTACATTTGTCTTGAAACATCTTCAGAACGAAGACAAAACACATTTGCATGGTTTGATGTAAGCAATATTTTCAGACAACATACGGTATGAATGAATGCAACAAATGAAATTAGCCCAGATCGAATCTCTAGCGTTTCTGGTTCAAAATTATGGCGAAACTTACGAAAATGAATTAGGGAAATCCCCGACAATTACTCAGCAAATTGCTGAAATATTTGGAAATTTTTTGGCATAACTTCTATCTACAGTATATTGCATGGAGTGCTGCAGGGAAGAAAAGTTTGAAAAGCGCCGATCTAGAGCTTGAAGGTAAAGCCCAGTGGAGTATTTTAACCTCCTGACTGAGTATACAATTCCATTCTGAACGGTTAGTGCAAACCTCATTGGTAGGTGCGTACTCGGCAGATAAGCAGTGAGGTATTACAGGAATCGTCCACTCAAGGCATGAAGCATTGTTTAAGTTACAGCAGGCCTGCTCAACTCAGAAAGCTCGAAAAGCCAAATTGATCAACATAAATTCGCCCGGACCGCAATCGTCTATATCGTTGTAGTGTGGAGGAAATTCTGAAAGGACAATTAATTATCCGAAGTCGGGCTTTTGCAACGTTTTCTGCAACTAAGAAAGTTCTTGCGGGTCGCAAGGAAAGATCTCGCGGGCCGTAAGTTGTGCGGGACTGAGTTACAGCTTTTTGGCAAGATTTTATTTGAAGTTACGGTACATTGAAATCGAAGTTAAAAATCGTTCTTAAGACATCATTTTTAGGTGTTGCGCAGGTTTTAGGTGTTGCGCAGCACAACATATTAGCATAGTATAGACAGAGTAAGCGTTAAGAGACATCATTTTGCGGATCTAGTGTCTTAGAGAAATTATATGTGAGTTGTGTGTATTTTAGGCTGCAAACTTAAGTGAATTGGGTATGAATTTGAACGACTGCGACTGCATTGTACGAAGCATCTTTTTTATAAGTTGACGAAATTCGTGAAAAGTGTTTTACCAGGATATAAGACGGCAGTTTTCTTATTACAGTTATACCATGGCTGGGATAAGATAGTTTCTGAAACGTAAATCCAGTGTGAAAGGTAATGAAAATTTTTGTAGAAAAAACAAACAAAAAAGAAATGCCGTTAACTTCTGCAATGGCTTGTCACGACATCCATGACACTGCAGGGAATTTCGGAGAGACTTTAACAGACATTTCATGTTTTAAAACTGGCTTACCGAAACAATTTCTTACCCTAACTAAGAGTTTTGTTGATGGCGGTAACTCGAAAGCAAGATGTTTTCAGTTTGCTTGGTTCCAACAATGTCCAAGTTGGAATATTCACAAACCGTAAGCGCGGCTTTTTGTTTCACTTGCCATCATTTTTCTTTTCGTTTCGCATGTTTGCATGATTAACAAGACACTTGAGAGTGACAGTAAATGTCCTGTTTACCGATATCACTTTTTCGTTCAATAATTGCGAATAAACATCTCACGCCGTACAGTAGGCAAAGCAGAAGGCATATAATTTGCATCACGTTACGTACGTAACATCTCGTTCTGTTTTCTTTTGTACTGTCTCCTTTTATTAGCACAGCATCCATCTGCACGCAAGACTACCGTCACGACATTTTGTGACCGAAGATTTTAAGCTCGTGGACATGATTCTTCAACACATATTTCTGTCTGGTAAAACCAATGTCGAGAGAAACGCAGATGCGTTTTCACAAAGGTCTCGATTTGTTGACATCAAGTGAAACGTTACGTAAGCGTTTCCGAAATGCTTTTCGGCGCAACCTTCTAGGACAGCGCTCTTCCACCGGTTTGAACTGTGCACCAAAATATGCATGGGGTGAACCACTATGAAAGAGTTCACATGCAACGACAATAACATAAAAAAAGCCATTTAATATTATTTCCTCAATTTTGTTGTGTGTTTTTATGTAATATTGTAGTGTAATAGTCTCTTTGCACGATGATTTTCATATCGCTTTTCACCTCGTTTTACCATTGAAGTAAATAGGGTGTATGAGTTCGTCAAAACATCTGGGAGGGTGCACCATAAAAAAATGGTTGAAGAGCACTGTTCTAGGATACCGGCGAGGTCACTGAGGCGAGACGTAATCATGTGACGTACAATAAAGTGAAGTCATCTTTTTGAAGGCAGAACGGGTCTCTTTTTTAAAGCCCTACAAAAACCATTGACTGCTCCCCATGTTACAAAACTGGTCCTCCCCAAATGAAAATGTTTGGCTTCATCCCTTGCTCTGCAGGAAGCCAGTATCTTGTTACCACCGGCACCACGAACAAATTCAACCTGTTTGGTTGCGAATTCGGACCAAGCTGCTATGCTGGAATGCACTGCTTTAAAATGTCGGAGGTTTTTAAATTCCGTCCTCGCGTCGGTCGCATACTCCGACAAGATGTTTGTGGGTTCTTATGCTTATTTTCGCAGTTTCATATGCGAGACAGTGACGTCTCTGTGCCAATGGCGATGTTGATAAAATTGGTAGCAGTTTTATTACCTGTGGTGATGGCTTACACCAGCTAATGATCTAAATCCGTTCCCTCAACTGGGATTCGCACAGGTGTTACTCACTCCATCGAGCTCCATATCTCTTGCCTTTAGTGTGCATAGCGACTGGTAACATTCCTACAAAATCTTAAAAAAGAATAAAGACAGCTCGTTTCTATGTTAAATCAAGCATGTTTTTGTTAATGGCAATATTAGTTTACAGCTGGCGATAGCACAAGCGCCTTTATTGAAACGTTATGCTTTAATCATGATTCTCAGGTCATTTCTCTGGCCGTCTGTGTCGTTCTTGGCTCGCATGCATGTGCGCAAGCGAATCCCAAGAGTTTGTATCTGCTGATATATCATTCCGGCTGGCGGCCACGGTCGTCGAAAGAGGTTGCAGGAGGGGTCTTGGCCTCCCTAGATTTAGAAATTTGATATTTTCCTATTCATTCACCAGAAAAAAATCCATTCTTGCCCCCCCCCTCCGGAAAAGAATCCTTGAATCCTTCCGACGTCCATGCTGGCTGCACAAAGACGTATTGATGACTTGGTCCAGCGAACGTGTTTTGCGGCTCTGTTTGCGTGGCTCACGGCAACAGGCAACTTCTCAAACTTGCGACTTGTTCAGAACTCAAGCTTCGACCAGCTTTTTCAACGCTTATTAGGGCTTCGGTAAATTCAGCCGGGTAGCAGTGGAGAGGGGCGCAAAAGGAGTTGTTGCCCCTTCCAGGCAGATTTGTTATAACAAGTTTTCACTATAGTGGAAAGAAATCGAACGACCTTTGAATAGTCAAAAAATACTCAACGCTTAGTTTCATCGATTCTATTTCCTCTACCACATCATACTGAAATTCGGCAGATAGACGGTAATCATGACAACTGCTGGATAATTCCGTTTTATTTGTGAGCGATTAGCACTTATGCTGAAAAGTGTACCAAGGGTATCTCGTATGTGGCGGCGTAAGCAGTGATGAACGATACATGGAATGTTTAAATGACGTCAAAGGAGAGTGGGAGCCTCTTTTTCCGCTAATCCCTTTCTACGCTGAACCATTCTTCGCAGCGTCGGGTTCGGACCTGTACGCTTTCGGTGAGTCTCAAGCATGTCTCACTGCTTCTGAGCCACACGCACGTTTATAAGACGATAATGATCTTGTCGAAGTGTTTCAGAATGTCTTTGTTTTTATTTTAAGGTGCTTTTAAGCAGTGGTGGGTTTAGGGTTGGGGGGCCCGAGGCAAGACTGAAAAGTGGGGCCCTCTGATGACGTCATCATACTCAGCCAGCCGTGATAATAACTTTTGATCAAGCCTGAGATACGGCCACCCAAGGATATGTTCCTGAGACTACGGCATAACTGAAATAGCAGAAGGAGAAAACGCTAAAGGGTGTTCATGATACACAACTTTGAAAACACTGAAAGTTTGGAAGACAAGGCTGGCAACACATAAAAGTTAGGCAATAGCAAGTTGGCATCGCCCCCCCTTTTTTATTTTAGCGCCCCATTTCTCTGCATTTTTAACCACCAATACACTACAAAGTTTACCCCTTTGAAAGTTTCACCCCTTCCCCCCCCTTTGAAAAAATGCTTGGTAGTTGGTATCCTGAATTTGTTCACATTCATGTCTTTGTGGGAATCCATGAAACTATAAAAAACAACCCAGGGAATTAAAGCACTAAATTTGTTTTAAATTTCATCCTTTTAGCTGCGAGAACATAGCATACAAAATCATCCAGCCTGAGACTTGTTTTGGAAAGCTTTGAGGCTGGATGAGTCAAGGCTCCCCTCATCTTGCATTGCCATTAGTTGTTTGAAAAATGTGCAAAAGTAGGAAATAATTCATCATGTACCTTATCGAAAACATTTCTACAGCAGCAAGTAGCCTACACAATTGATTAAA
>JGI24158J21664_10005828_pt1 | contig 16153 bp, 9 predicted proteins | sample Ectturendosymbi3_FD_21664 | JGI IMG/M metagenome (IMG submission 21664)
GAGAGAGACCGGTTGCGACCCAGCACTCCCTGCGCAACTGTGTTGATCATCTGGCAGCTCTTTCCCACACAGGCTATCCGATTTGATGTAAATTTGGCTTGCTGTGCACCTTAATCTTCCAGTCAAGGGGCAACGACTCGATAACCTTGCGGTTTTTTCTGTGCTCCGGCGTTTTTGCAATTGCTATGATTTCTTTCTCGTCTTTGAAATTCTTAACTTTGCCAAATAAACTCAACTCAACTCTACTACAAAAGACAGCAACAACAGAAAAATCCAAGTCTACCACACTAACCAACACCCTAGAAAAAAAGAGATTGTAGTATTCCTCCCTAAAAACAACTTCGTTTTCAAGACGTCGGAAATAATCACCCTCCAGAAGTAAAAGTGAGGATATAATGCTGCTTGATTCAGATAATGAAGATGATGAAGGAATCAATTCTAAAGGGGAAGCCTTTGTTGAAGAAAAATGATTTCAATTCACTGAACAGGATAATTGAAACACCTGTTCAATCGTAGGCTGTAGTAAAATGTATTTAAAGGAAAAGAGGTACGTACCAACTTTTGTTGCGCTTGGAGACTTTGAGGTTTGGTTCATAATGAGATAAAAAAAGAATCCTGATCTTTAGAAAAAAAAGACATAGCATCAGTCAAATTTAGAGAATCTTGCCCCATAATGCACTTCCCTCAATAAACACACACTTGTCTGGAGTTTTGAAATTTTATTTGACATTTTCACAGATGCAATGCAAACAACTTTTGAAACACTGTATTCCACTGTTTATAAATATTTTGGATGTAATTATTGACAAGAAACTCATGCAGGTTAAACCGAGATCCTAGCAAGCTTTCTTTACAATGAAACATGAGAAATGGATCACATAAAAGAATTAAATTTTATCGAATTTCGTAAACATTAGATGCATGGTGAATTTGCATTTCATTGATTTCTTAAAATGGAAATCAAGAAACGCGCCAAGATAAGGTTTGGTTACCTGAGATATTCGTACTTTGTTCATATCCCAATGGTCCCACCGTATTGTCCCAAACGTCCCCATGGGTGGGGACCAATGGGACGTTTTAGTGGAAATTTTTAAATGCAAATAAAACTGTCGAAACATGTGTGACGATTGAACTTTTTTATTTTAATTATGCAGAATAACCCAAACTACAAGAAAAACATCACCTGACTTTGAATGTATCAGCCAGTTTTCCAAAAGAAGCAAAAATGTCAAAATTGTCCCATCGGTGCCACATTTTCCCTAACGTTGAATTTGCAGCAGCAATGGCAGTGTCTACCTAGTCGAGTGGGGAAGGCTGTATTATTGGTGTTACGTGGAGGATAGTCGGTTCGACTCTCTGTTTGAGTGGCTCAAGGCGACACATCATTGTGGCTGCAACACTTGTCTTTCGCATGCCAAATACATGAAAATGAACATGTGCTTGGATTTAGATTTACATCTTGCGAAATTCCAATATATTCATGGATTTGGATGTTATCGTTTTTGCTTAATCAGATTTGGATTGGAATTGATTATTTTCTTTTGAAATTCTTCACAACTTTCGGTTCAGTTTTGCGACTGCAGGTTACTGCATTAATAAGAGTTTCTCAAATCATTTGAGATTGTTTATTGTGTTTGTTTAAATGTTGAGCCTTGTCCCTGACTAGCGAAACGTGTCTGCTCCATTGTTTATCCTCATGTCATCAAACTTACAGTTGGTTGGACACTTATTGATCTAATCCCTTTTCTTGACTCATTATCGTCATACCTTACACATACTTAATGGCATTCAGCACAGTTTATCATTTTATATACTGTATGTGTGGCCCAATTCTAATGAGCCGTTTGTTGCATTTGTTAGTCTTCTTGTGTGATATCTTGCACGCTATTGCCAAGCTTAACAAAGCTTCTCCTTGTGTTGCTGCTAACAGTGAACATTTTGATGTCTCTATGCTGTCAACTGTTATGATGTTGTGAGGTTGTGGTAGAGCATATGTTGATTTTATTTACTTTCCAAACTATTTTTTTTCTTTGAGTTGGATTACATATGAGTGTTGCAGCCACAATTATGAATCGCCCTGAGCGGAGCCAACCAAAGAGAGAGTCAATCGAACGACCCTCGGCATAATAGCAATAGAAATTCCCCTTTTGACTAGGTTCACTCTTCCATAGCTGCTTCGAAGTCAACGTTATGTGTGGTGTAATCATGTCGCCACATGGGCTTATGCTAATAACAGTGGCAGAAATTTGGATTTAAACAAGTTTCGGTTTGCATATTTGCATTAGACTTTATCTTGCAATATAATTTTTGGGTTGGATTTGAATCTGAAAAACTTAGATCACTTTACTGCTTAGACTTTATACTTTACTGCTTAAACTTAGATCACATTAGTGCTTGAGGCCCACTGCCATGTTCACGGTACGCAAATACCACATTAAATAAGGTGTCAATATATTGTACCCTGCTGACCCCTCGGTGAAAGCAAAGTCTCAGGTCTACCTCTGTGCAAGTTGGAGACACTTGATCCTTAAAATGTAGAATGGCACAACGAGACAGTCCGAACAGAAAATTTGCGCCAAACTTGATCATCACTGAAGCAAAAAATGCTCATTTCTCTGTGTGCAAACCAACAGGGTTTGTTCATCAGAGGCTCAGAGATTTCATAAAAATGACACTGACTCGAGTCTCGAGTTATGGATTGCGACTCCAGTCGAGTCATTCTATGTAATACGTGACTAAAGTCGAGTCGAGTCAACATTTTTCTCAACGTGACTCGAGTCGAGTCCGAGTCACCAAAAAACCTGACTCGAGTCTTTTCGATAAAACAATTTCCGTGCTCTTTAGTTGTTCAAATGCCATTGCTTGTGATATGGCCCATGAGTCTGAATCAAAATAAGCTACGACATCTACTTTTCACTCTCTCATGAACAACTAAATTTCATAATGTGCTGTCGTAAAAATAGTTGATTAAGCAAACGAATTGATCTGTTTAAGTGGATCGTAACAAAATTTTGCTGGTTCATGCCTTGGATACCAGAGATGAGCGGATTGTGAAATTTTTCAGTCCGAGTCCAGTCCTGATCCTATAAAATTGAATCCGATTCAGTCCTGATCCGCAAAAGTTTTGAAAATCATCAGTCCGATCCAGTCTTGATCCGCCCATGTAAAACCATGTGTTTTTATTTTGCCTCATGAGGCAAAACTACTTCTGGAGCTATTTTGCCTTCAGCATGATTGGTTGAAGGCCAAGTAGTTCCAGCAGTGCTTCTGCATCATGAGACAAAATAGACACAGCCTTTTTGCATTTCCTAAACTTAACAAGGCAGTGTCTATTTTGCCATCACAGACAAAAGCACCGCTGGAGTTATTTTGCCATTAGGAATAATCCTATTAGTTGGATAGGTTATGTGACATGGACGATACACTTGGATTAGTGTAAGATCCTCGTAACATGACCTGACACCCTAAACCTAAAACCAAACCTAAAACATAAACCCAAAACCTAAACCCGAACATAAACCCAAAACCTAAACCGAAAAACCTAGTCCCTAAACCTAACCCATAAATATTTAAGCCAAAACCAGTTGTTTTCAATATTTTTCAAGCAGCACACATTTTGAAACTTCATTTAACCTATCGACCCCCTTCCGAAATTTTCCAGTCAGACATATGAAATCCTGTTGTGTTACACAATCGAAAATCACAGTGACTCAAAAATAATGTACCATATCACTATGCCTAACAAAAACTCATTTAATAAATTCATACACATGACAGCATCAATGTGGGAGACCCTCCCGTGCCGTATACAAATAACTCCACAGCACGACTCATTTAAAATTAGAATAACTCCTAAGTTAGGTACCGCAATCAGATAGCTAATTCACAAGAGCAGCACATAGGTCAAAAAGTTATTCTTGTGTTGCCGAACGCAACAGTACTGTAATGGTTGTAACGACACTTGTAACAATTTTGTATGAAATAGTAAGCAATCATTCTTGCCAGACAAAAATAGTGCAGCCAGAATAAGACCAAAAAGGCCATGGCCTTCCCTTTGCCCGAAACAAACTTGTTCAGATTTTTGCTGGTGCTGTGCATCAATTACAGCTGGTTTAGAAAACTAATGGAAATGACAGTCGGACTCAGTCTCAAGACGACGTCAATGACTGATGACGTCATTGACTGGCCCCTTCCGAACAAAATTATTGATTGCGCTAGTACCAGGGAATCCTATTATTTTGGCTATGACAAAAAGTGGTTCCACGTACGAAATATAAAATCTGAAAGTAAATTTGAATATGTTTATCAGAAGCTTCTCGCGACCCCTATAAAAAAAGAAAACAACTCCCAGGTTGAAAATCACTGCCGTAAACCTTAAACTTTTGAAAAAGTAGCCTTCATAAAAGCACTCTCATCAAAGGTAGGTTAAGCCAAAGGAAAGTGTGAGAGAGCCAGCGAACACTTTTTGACAGCAGTTAGCGGCAGGCCAAAGCCTGAAATTTGCCCCCTGCCGAGGCAATTTTGTGTAAACACTCTTGCTCAGGGAGTACTACAGCAGTTCACTTTGTGCCGTGCGAACATTCGAACACCCAACCTTCCAATTGAGAGGCGGACACTTTGCAACTGAGCTAGTTTCGGGTTGAGATTTAGGAGTTACCGTTTATGCTGTAGGTTTAGGTTTTTGATTAGAGTTTACATTTAGTGTTTAGTTTTAGTGTCTAGTATTTAGGTTTAGGTTTGGGGCTTAGGTTTTAGGTTTGAGTTTTGGGTTTATGTTTTCGGTGCAGGTTTTGGGTTTAGATTTTGGGTTCAGGTTTAATGTTAGGACATATGGGACAAAGATCGTGCACTAAACAAACTTTAGCCTTGTGGCAAGCTTCTGAGGAATCTGCCTGCTTTCGGCTTTAATTCTTCTGCGACGATTAAAACTTGCAAGCGTATCTATTTTTCATAGCTAAAGGCCACAAAGATGGCAGTAAGTAAATCAGTCACAATTTATTGACGGGGAAACTAGTTTCGCTTTTTCCAACGCATCATTAGTCCTTATTCAAATAGAATCCATGCACTGATCATGCACTAATCCAAGTGTATCATGCACTAATCCAAGAACATGCACTAATCCAAGTGCATCGACCTTGTCACTTGACCATATCTACCAATCGGATTCGCCTAATGGCAAAACACCTACAGCAGTGCTGTTGCACCTGATGGCAAAATAAACAATACCGTGTTAAATTTTGGAAATGCCAAAAGGCTGTGTCTATTTTGCATTATGAGGTAAAACAAAATATATGGTTTTGCATGGTCGGGTCAGGAATGGATCGGACCCAATTAAAAAATTGGGCGGGTCAAGACTGGATTGGTTTAAATTTTTCCGGATTAGGATTGGACTCGGACTGAAAAATTCCACAGTCCGTTCATCTCTGCTGGATACATGCCCAGAAAATTATAGCTTGCAGCTTGCGTGTTCCATATTCTAGATTTTAAAAAGTATTTCTGACAGAACAACCTGTTTTTAACACTTCAAATTCCACTGCTGCATATACTGTAACTGCAACTTACGGTACATTAATGTAGCCTATAATATGCAACCACCCAAGTTACATATGAGAAGCAGTGGTTGACAGTTTTTTGATGCATGTACAAAAAGTGAAAACGAACTCTGTTGGATTGCAACATATCGTGCTGAATCATGTATGCTTCAATACTGATGCAATCGTCTAAACAAACCATTTGCTACATCGCACGCCTGCTCTTTGTTTCAAAAGTCACGCAAATCACATGCCGTGCTGACTCTGCTGTACGTGTGTACTGCGTTGGCCTTCACAACAAAGTCACCATCTGCAGCTTTTTTGCAATTCATCGACGTGTGATGTGGACTAGTTATAAAGGCCAATCACAGCTGCTAACTGCGTCATTTCTAATCATGTGTTATATGTCATTGTTCCGTTGTTGTAAACCTTCAAACAACAATTCACGTAGCCAATTGTTTAGAGATTTAAAAAAACTGAAAATCTTTAAAAAAGTTGAAAAGGTAGAAAAAGATAAGTGATATTCTTCAAACACACACTTTGCAAAAAATCACTAGATTGTAGTGAAAATTCGCTAGATCACTAAGTCAGTCTAAAACTCACTAGATCTAGTGATAAATCGCGAAGCGTAGTACCAGTGTCGGGAAATGGCGACCTGACAGCAACCACCTACATCAGCAGAGTGAAGCCGCAGAACATTGTGGATTTTAAGTTTTGGGCCACCTTGCCAGCAGGCCAGGCCACTGAAAGACACAATCTTAAGTGTGGCTCAGCAAATGAAAATCCACAATCGATCAAAATCCACAATTTAGCCACAATGAAAGGTGCCATGTGTGACGGCACATGCGGATGAATAGTCACCGCTTGATGGTGCCCATGAGTAACAGGTCACTGTGATAGTCACCACAAGCGAATTATCGAAATTCACTTATACTTGCATAATGATAGTGCAATCTAGAATGAGTAGAGTGAACCCATCGAGGAATCTTTATTGCTGCTGGTTGCTTTCCTGTTAGTATAATGTCCCGAATCTTCTCTTGTGCTTGCCTGAGTAGTTCAAGGTGATCCAGTCAACTACAACAAATGGCGCCCGATAAGGGGCTGAGAGAAAGGCCATAAACCCCTCTCAGTAACATCTTCTGTTAAAGACCGTCTTGAACGAAAGGGTCAGGGCCACACTTGTAAAAATTAGAGCAAATGTATGAATGATAAGTGATAAACTGAAGATGATGGAGAGGGAAGTGATGTGGCGGCCTTGAGGTGGCGTCACATGCAAATAAATAGTCACCGCCAGATCGTGCCCACGAGTAAAAAGTCACTGTGATAGTCACCACAAGCGATTTATCGTAATTCACTTATCCATATATGATGATAGTGCAATCTAGTATCACTAGAGTAAAACTCTATTATTGCTAGTTGCTTTGCCGTTATTTTAATATCCCGAATTACCATCTTTTTGTGCTTGAATCAGTAGTTCAAGGTGATGCAGTCAACTGCAACACATGCAAATAGGCTGAATGATTTTTTTTCCAACTTACAGTGCAGCCTTTTTGTCTACATACTGCAATAAAACACAATTTTGCAGCATCTTTGAATGCGAACGTAACGGTCCGTAGCACTTTTGCATCAGCAACCTTCCTTGGAAAACCACCAAAACACACTAAATTGCTGTTTTTGCAAGTAAATGTCCAGAACCGTCGCCAAAAAATCTTTGATAGGGGGACTTCACGTTTGTGCAGGGGGCTTGACGTTCTAAAATCTGACACAAACTCCACTGATTTAGAATGTGTTATATTTTAATTTGGGAGGGCTTGGAGTTTTGTTTGGGGCGGCTGATCCCATCAGAAGCCCGTTGTGACAGGACTATAAATGACGCTATAGCCGGTTCTTTTATAATGGTTGTGCTGTTACAAATTTTTGCAAATGTGAATAATAAATCGCATCTAACTGATTCACTTTGACAAGAAACAACTTATAGGAAGTTGTTATTTCAAAGGTGGATGATGGATGGCATCTGTCTTTTCTGCATTCATCTGGGTAATTAACCTGCTAGTACAAAATGTTGATATGATACTCTTTCTTATCGACAGGTAAATATCGTATTTGATCTCTCATCCACATGCTTGCAAGATGAATTTCTAACTTTTTACTGTATTCCACGGAACCTTGTAATTATGCGATTTGTTTTTTATAATATTCGGAATGACAAACATTAAACAGATTCGTGTCTTTTGAAGGTAACACACGCAGTGGTGTAATTGACGGAGGGTGCGGGGACAAAGGGGCGAAATCGCTCCCCTACAATGGCCAGTGCGCCCACTTCAACTAAGTTTTCCCCCTTGCTTAAACTTCTACCTTCTGCGGCAATGAACACACGTGGTACTGGAGCTGCTCAAATATTCCTGATAAAAACTTTTCGTCACAAGAGCTTTTGGGACAGCGGTTTCACGCGCAATTATGCTTTCAGTGAAAAGCATTCAAGCGTGAACCTCACGCGCAAAAGTTATTTCACCTGCTCAAGCCCAAAATCATGTTACGCACGATATCTCGTCGGCAACTGCCACGTTATCCAGTCTTGATTATTCATGTGTTGCCAATTGGTATGTGTTGTTATATACCAAATTTGAAAAATTTGGTATATTTTCAGAGTGCTTCATATATAAATTTTTGATTTGGTATGTATGAAAAATTTGGTATATATTTGGTATATTTGTGTCAGAGGTTTTAGTTGAGGTTTTCAACCAATTGATTTGGTTTATTAGTACTACTGAGCAGAAAGAGAAACAAACAGAGAAACAGATTGTCAGTGGTGTTGAAGCTTAGCTTCAACTATAGTAAATTTTTATTATTTTTCCTAACATGGGAGTAAGCATGCATTTTGGTAAGTGGAAAGCGAGATTGGAATAGAGCTGAGAAGTTCTGAAAAAAATGAACTTAACTCTACTGTAGGTATGCGCTTTTAGTCAGACAATAATGCAGATCAGTAAAAAGTGACTGAGTGATAGAGCTTACGTGACTTGCAAAGCAGTAGTAGAGTATTGTGCTGGTGCTGTGTATATCCCTTCTGCTGGTAACTGTGCAAAAGGAAAATTGCTAGAGAACATAACAATATACCACGCTGGACCACAAAATAAATTAAAATGTAGTGTGTTGTAAGGATGAATTTTCCAGTGGTCGAAAAATCTGTCACTACTAGTACTAGTGCTACAATTAACAAAGTAGAATTTGAGGTTGCAGCATCTCTATCATGGCACTGCTTAATAGCAAATGTTAATCATCTCCGTAAAACAATGAAAAGGCATTGAAAAAATAGCATGAAATTTTTGGTTTTTGTTGCAGATACAAATTTGGTATATTTTTAGCCTAGATTTAGTATTTGTTGTAAGAAGAATTGGCAGCACTGATTAAATTCGCCCTTGGTTTGAGGACAAGCCTGTAAAAATGCTGTGCAACCAGTACATTCATGTACTGCGAAACCGATAATATTTAAAATGTGTTTTGTTGCCAATTGTCTTTACTTATACCAAGGAAGGTGAACTGATTGTGTATACTACTCTATGTTAGAACAGTACCCAGCATAATTCTTGCTTTTCTGGCCTCCAAAAGGGATGGGATGGTCTTGGGATGGCATAACCATAGAGAATGCACAATTATTAGCGCACCTTCCTTGGTAATCACTCGGGGACAGTATCAAGAAGTCATACTGCTGATATGAGACAACTTGCTGCAACACTTGGTTAATCACAGTTACTCCTGTTTATTGAGTAAGGTTAAGGTATAGGCCTAGTTAGTCTGTTCACATAATATGTGTATGTGAATATGTGACATATTCACTAGCAATTGTGGCTAGGCTAGTAGACATGCCTATTCAACAAGGCCGCAAAAAGCCCAATCTGCAGCGTTACTCAGCAAGAAAAAAGCCAAAATTATGGAAAATCCACAATTTTGCCACAATGAAAGTGGACATGTGAACAGACTAAGTGTGACTAAAAATCACAAACAACAATGACAGTGACAAACTTGTTGCTTTCTTAGTCTTTATTAATTATTTTATTAACAAAATAGGCCTATTTTCAGGTAAAACTGTGCTCTCAAATTTTTATATGAAATACTCAATAAGCTACTAATTTTTGTGATCTAAATAGAACTTACTAAGACCTTTCAAATGATGTATGGCACATGTTGATTGGTTTGGTAAAACAAAAGTTATAAGCAATCAAACATGGTGTTACACATGAGTGAACACAGGAGTCCTGTAGTTTACCTATTGGTTACACATAGAAACCCATGTCCAATGAACTTGTACTTTTTAAATTGGGTGAAATATGCCTGATGCTACAATATATCCAAACCACAAGGTCTAAAAGTTAGTATTAGTCAAGTTATTGTTGTATGAAATCAGACAACCAAATTTTTTATGAATTTTCTGCTTCAGTGAACACAAAAAGTGGCTGTCTTTAAACACTCATAACTTTGGTTCTACTTGGCCGATTTTGAAAAAATTGGTGTATTTGGAATCAGGAAAAGAAGTTCTACAAGCATACCAAATTTCAAAAAAATCTGAGAGGGTGGGTTGCATGGCCTGGATCAGTTGACGTGAAATGACATGGTAGTAAAAATAATTGTACTGCAAAAGGTGATATTACAGTACGATAAAAAAGTCTATTTTGAAATTTGATAATTTTATGTTATCTGATTTTCACAACGTTTTGGGGACAAAAAAATGTATGAGGCATATATGCGTCATACGTTCAAATGCTCAGGGTGCGAAATGACGCATATATGCCTCATTCAATCGAATACGCCAGATGCGGATTAGCATACATAAACACCAATTCGATAACTTTTCTTCTACTTATTTGCAACGAAATTTTTCCACAAATGTTCTCCATGCCTAGACGCAATAATCTGACCAAAAACTTTTTGGGCTATAAAGTTTGGTAGCAAACCAGCTTGTTACTAACTTAGGACAAGTGCAAGCTGGATACCAAAAAAGTATGCGGTGGGATGGGCATGGGTTGGGATGGTCTGCAGGATGGGTAAGAAGTGTGCGGGTGCAAGGTGGGACACCTATAAACACCACAAGATCACTAAGATGGCTAAGATTACGAAGATCGCCAAGAATACTGACATCAGTAAGATTGCTTAGCAATCTTAGTGATCTCAGCAATCTTAGTGATCTTGTGGTATTTGCAGGTGTCCATGCAAGGTGGGAACAGGCAAGATTTCTCAAACTCCTGTAGGTGCGGAGGCGAGATGGGACAAAAAATTTCAACCCGTGCAGGACTCTAATGTGTATGTAGTAAATCCTCACTTCCGCAAAAGTAATGCATGCAATGGCCATCACTCGCTAGTCAGTACTCGGTGACAGTGATGTATCTTGTGTGTGGCAGGCATGGCACATGCCATGGTTGCCACTTTGACAGGGGTGCAGAAATTCTTGGCAAAAATTAAAATAATTATTTACAGTTTGTTCATTTGTTCAACATCTATTTTGCGCCCCATACAACCTAACAACTTCATTTCTCTTGGCAAACTGCTAAGGGTTATTTGAAGATCACTAAGAAAATTTTCAATAAAAGTCACCTTTTCTACCCTGTGGAAAGATTTGGACAGAGAAACAATACAAAATATGGAGTAGTGATCACTTATATGCCAGATACATATGCCTGAGTTCATTCTATGCTTAGAGTCATTTGTATATATATGATCTATTGAAGTGTGAGTTTCTTGTGGTACACTGGTTGGTTTGTTTATAGGGTTTCTTAATCCAAAACATTTGTTATATTTACAAAATCATCTAAAACATGTTCATATGATACTTTCTACAGATAACTCTTAAAATCTCCCATAACATACATTTTTTTGTCAGTAGTCAATTTATGAAGGGTTTGCATAAAGCTTTCTTAGAAGACATGTTATTGAAACATAATTCAGCTTTATAGAAATTTTTTTTCAGTCATGTAGGCCTCAGAGGTTTCAAGCAGTGTTGAACACGAAACCACGCTGCACTCTCATCATAGGCCATGCGATTGACAAGATATTTAACCAATGCACAAGGTAACACTGCACGACTGAGGGAACAGTGGATCTTACAGAAAGAACGAGGGTTCGGAAGGCAATAGCTACACATTGATACAGGGGCAAGTAGTAGGCAGTGATGGTGGTCAGTACATTAAACGCAGCTAGAAGAACAGGTAAAATCAGATCAAACTTGCACACAGGCTAATATGCTGACAGCATTTCCCTTGGCCACAGCCAGGGACAGACGCTAGTGGAGCCACTGGCACTCCCTGGGGTTGCCAGACACATCAACAAGTTTCTTGGAAAGACCACTGAAAAAGGGGCAGTGGACTTGCCATACACACCAGTGGTCTCAATTGTCACTGGTTGAAAGTGGTAATTGCTTTGGAGGTAATGATATTTTTGGCATTTTGCGACCTCAGCTTTTGTGGCCGCAAGACCAGCCTGTCTGGCTGAGTCTTTATAGTGGCCCTGAGCAAAAGTGTCCACAACTGTTGCGTCCCACACTAGGTTCAGGCCTCTGTAGCAGGGGCCCAAAGTCAGGCCATCCGACCTCTTTCCATCGTTAGTCAGGCCAACAGGCTCCAAGGTAGAGGGGAGACCAATGTAGGTCAATGACATCTTGAGGACGGAGTTGATGGCTGAATGCCTTGGGAAGCGGCCTGTATTTTTAGTACAGGAGAGGCCATGGAGCCCCAGCTCATCAACAATTTTGTCGCAGCGGCATTTTGTGCTTTCAAAGATTTTGGCATCAGTTTGGAGGGCAATTGCAATGCAGAGCTCATCAGGATGGAGCAAGTTTCCAACACTGGCAGTTGGGAATGCTTCTGACCAGGCAGCAGTGTGACTCTCTAGTACAGCAAGTAACCAACAGTGGTTCCAAGGGTTATTGGTGTTTAGCAGGGAATTGAGGGCTTATAGAATTGTGATCCTGGAAATTAAACTGAAGTCAATCTCTTTGAGATCCTGTAGGTGAACATTGTTCTGTTTGCCTCAAAAGCCTCATATTGCAGCAGGTTTGCTCAAAAAGACAAATCTTAGCTTTGTTCTAATGTAGGTCATGACAGACGCATATGGCTCCCTGTGTTTTTCAGCTATTTTTTCAGCCAGTCTTTTCTTAACTTTGGTGCATTCTGGTGCCACCCCACCACTTGCTGTGAAGACATGGGGATTGAATGGAGACTTCTCAATATCAATCATTCTTAGGTTGTTATCCTTTTCTTTTTCATGTTGTTAGTAGATCTGTGAAAGGGATTTACCATAACCATATTTGGGTTGGGTAATTTTGTCTTGAACGTCATCNCAACATTCACTTATTGNTTTGGGATTGTAGATTACTGCATTTAATCTGTGAAGTTTGGTTCAGTGGAGTTTTTCACATCTGTCAAACCTGTATGTCATGTAAATATTTGTTTAACTTTGGAGCCCATGAATGAGTATGTCTAGTGATAGTCTGCTCTTTTAGGTATCATATCAAATTTACAGAATTGGTATGACTTAATTGATTCAGTCCCTTTTCTTGACCCTTGACCCATAAAACAATGATAACTTGCATTTGTTGGTAACATTTACAGCACAGTTCATCATTATTTGTATGTGTGGATCATAGTGCTCATGATTTGCTTATGCTATATACTGCACCTGGTCATTTTTCTGGTTTGATATTTAATACGTCATAGCTGAACTTCACCATGTCATTGTTAGTAATAGTGCTCACTTTGAAGTGTAAACTATTATAGTGTTGTGAGCCAAAGATAGGCCTAGAGCAGTGGTTGTTAACCTTTTTTACATATGTTACCCTTTTATGAAACAAGATTACCAGACTTATTCCCAATACACTCAATGGTACTCATTTATTAAAAATACGACATTAACAAACTCGTACAGTTTAGAATGATTTATAAAATTTTACATATGCTACAATTTATGGTTTAGTAAATTTGTCCCAAGTAGAAGGTAAAATTTCTCCCCAGGAGTACATTACTCCCTGGGATAAATTTATCCTAGGTTAAGAACCACTGACCTAGAGCTTAAGTTAACTTGAGTTTGTTTCCAAACTATTAGATTTAGGGTGTTAGGTTTAGATACTTATCTAAGTGTGTCACTTTGCAAATCGTGCTTGCCATGTGACCATTTCAAATAATCATGCTCTACTAAAGGCAAATAGCCCCAGCAAAGCTTTTGCATCAGGAGGTAAAATAGACACTGCCTTGCACACAGCCAATAATGACATAATTCTTATAAAAACAGTTACTTTTCAGATTTGCATTGGATTTTGAAATGAAATTGTTAGATTGGATTTGGATGGATTTTGAAATGAAATTGATAGATCAGATTTGGATTTGAACAATATAAATCTGTTCATCTCTGGAACCTGGTGTCATGCACGATATCTTGTCAACAACTGCCATGGTTTCCCATCTGGGGCATCACTCTGTAGGGCTAGCCCCACAAGCTAACCTTGTGGCTTATGGTGCCACATGGCTGGACACTGCGTTTTGTTATACCTTGTGCAAGTAATTTTAAATTTACTACACAGCCACTGTTGAGCTTTCTTTTACCAAGACTGCCCATTTTAGACATGTTTATTTTTTCATTGTGAATGCGTTTTTAAGTTTGATTTTATACTTCAAGTTTGCTGTTTTCATATTTGTATCATATTTCTATGGTGTTTCACTTTATACAACTCAAGCATTATTTTCTTGGATTACGCTGTAGTGTTGATGGCACAGTGTGATTAATATATTATGGCTGAATTTGTGGCTATTTGTTTGCTGTCTTTAGCTATGTTTGTTGGATGTATCCTTGCTGGCTGGATTCCATTGGCATTTACTTTATCTCAGGTAAAAATTAGATTGCATTTAACTAACAGCAACATTTTTTCTGGTATAAAACATAACCTAAGAAAAATTATGATTTTGGCAATTGGCGTTAGTTCATTAAAACTTAATATTTTGTTTCATGTATAGTTCATTGTTGTTTTTTCTTGCTTCACTTGCCTTCCAGCAGCCCATATCTTGCTAATGTTTATTCCAATTGTGTTCTACTCTACAAAATCAGTTTTGTGTCATCTGCACATTTTTTATGCAGTGGATAGGTAGCTAATTATGCAAGATCAACTTTTTCGTAGCAGGATGTGGTTNCATTAAAACTGAAAAGCAAAAACTTTAGCATAAACCTTAGCATAGTGTAGAGATCACCAGGGCTATGGAGTGGGAGCCCAAGCAAGTTTGGATAATTGGAATTGGAGCCAAAAACTACCAGAGATGGTAGAGCTGGAGCCTGAAATTTGGGTTCTGGTTCCATAGCTCTGGTTTGTGGGACAAGTAAGATAACTTACTGTGAGGTAAGCATGGGTTGCCACGTTTACGTAAGTTTTCTTGTATGTTTGGTAGATCAAGGCTTAAAACTTTTTTGTGCATGCCTCCCATCCATTAAGTGTATCATTTCACACCTAATCTATGCTGGTGCAATAGTACAGATATACAAGTACTGCAATGGCTTGCTGGAAAACTTGTAGATATGCGTGTCCATGTCCACGATGTGGCTCATTGCAGTAACACAATAAGAACTGTGGCTCTTGTCTCTGACTGGCTGGCCACTCCTGGGTTAATTGATCAAAGAATTTTGAATAACCTAAAACCCTATCCCGAAACAGAAAACCCTAAACCAAGGGTGCACAACATGCAGTCTTTAATAAAACTTATGCAGGTATGCACGATTATGTAACAACTCTGTATTTTGTCTATTGTATAAGAATACTTAGTAGAAAGACGGCCAAAGAGTTGTGTGGCAACAGGCTAGGCCAGGGGTCTCAAACTTAAATTGCTCCGTGGACCACATGAGGACTTACAAGGTAACCAGCAGGCCTCATTATGATGCTGATGCAACAATAGTGGTACCTGAACTCAAATTTATATCTTATTTACTGTGGAAGGTATCATGAATTACAGGCAAATTATTTCTAGCCATCACTATGTTCATATTAATCAATTCTAGCTGTCTAAGGAACTTGTTCACTCACTAGCTGAGCTCTTTAAAACACCAGTGAATAAACTAATGTAAATGTTATTCATTTCATTCATTTTCATGGCCGATTTTCCTTCAGTTTTGGGCCTAATTACTAACTTTTCAGAAAAAGCATAATTTGCCCTTTTAGGCCAAACTTTGGCAGGCCATAACTCGGCAGCAGATAGAGCTAGAGAGCCGTTCAAACCCTGTAATGACTAGTGGCTTCGTAGTTTAGAATAAGAAAAACATTTTTTAAATTTGGATGGGGGGTTTTGGGCCAGTGGGCTCATGATGGGGGTCTGTTTTTTGGTTAATTATATGACGTCATCATCCGATCCCACACGTCAATATTGGGGCTTGCAGTATTTTTGGATTCTAGGCTAAAATACGCGTTTTTAGAGCCCTTGATCAAGTTTCTCACATTTCTGGTTCAAAAGTTATGCCAAAAATATTCCAAATATGTCAGGAATTCCCAAGGGCCTTCAGGGGTTTTCCCATATTCATATTCTACCATTTTTTCCATAACTCATCAACCAGAAATGCTAAAAAGTCCATCAAACCCTCTAAAACCTCGTACCATAGCCTAG
>JGI24158J21664_10005829_pt1 | contig 16152 bp, 12 predicted proteins | sample Ectturendosymbi3_FD_21664 | JGI IMG/M metagenome (IMG submission 21664)
CTGTGGGAAACTTTCTGAAGCTTGTGGCGTAGTGTGTAAAATTAGACATTTTGCTGATATGAAAATTTTGCGTTTGATCTATTTCAGTCTCTTCCATCACATTTGCAAGAGAACATCAAATGCAAACAACACTTTTAAATTACTCAAAATTCTCAAAGTTTCCGATTTGTACCAACTTAATTTGGAAGAGTTTATGTATAAGTATAATGCCGATATCCTACCCTCTTTTGACAACTTTTTTTCAAAACTACACTGCGTACATGATCATGCCACAAGTTTCAGGAGATTATCAACATAACGTCTTAGAACTGATTATGGTAAAAAATGCTGCAATATATTGGTCCTGTTGCATGGGGTTGCATTTCTAATAATACGAAAATGTTACCATTACATATGCTTTCCTATCGAGTAAAGTCGCGACTGCTTGCTGGGCATTAACTTTTTGTGATACATACGCTATGTGATTTGTAACATGTTTGTGAGCGTTGACCTTAAACTGAGCACACTTCTGTGTTTTGTTTTTATTTTTTTTTGAACTCATGTTTTGTGCTTCACCTGTTCTGTTGAATTTGACAGTCATCAAATGTGGGCTGGGCTTGATTAAGTGACTGCTTTGGCCGTCTTTCACCCAACCTGTGCTGTTTTTTTAAGCTTTGTTGATTGAAATGTGTTCTATTGCTGTGCACTTACAGCGCAAACATGACTTGACTTCACTTAATTTTCAAATATTATGCAGTCTACCCATGAGTGCTTATGACTTCATGAATCCAAATGACAGTGATTGCGAGAATCCAGTAATGGTATCAATTTCAAATGATTCGACGTTATTGTCAGAATAATTAAATGGCTGCACAATCCAGTGATGGGCCCGAGTCATTTTTGTCGAGTCAGAGTCATCTACAATTTTTCGAGTCGAGTCAGAGCCAAGTCATTAATTAGGAAAATTAAGTCAAACTCGAGTCACAAGAACTGTCGAGTCACTTCGAGTCATTGCTTTGCAAGCTCGAGTCAGATGGAATTTCACATTTTTCATATGTCTTTTTTTGCTGTGAAATGGCTTTGATTGAACATAAGCTGTAGCCTTTCTACTATACATTCCGTTGGGAATATTCAGGGTGTTCAAGGTGTTCAGTGAACACCTGGAAATGAGGGGGAAAATTAAAAATTGGTGTTATGGAATTCGTTAACGATTAATGCCAAGAACTACCTTTTTTTGTATTGTTTTCTCATGTAGCAGATGTATTTCTTAACAGGTCGCATCATTTTTGCTTGTCTACTCAAGCATGACTGCAGGTTGTTCAAGAACACCCGAAATCAAACTAATAAACAAAGGAAAAACTAATGGAGCCAAGCCATAGCACTTTTTAAAGAGCCAAAGTTTTCACCTTTCCCAATGAACAACTCGGTTACGTCATGCGTTGTTTTGCTAGCATTTCTGCTTAATCTGTGTAGTGGAAGCAAGCTGTGCAGAAGGCTGGATTCCTTGTAGTGACTTGTGCAGATAGATGTTGCTTCTGGTTAAAATGGCCTACTTTGGCCAGGTCGGTGGTTTTTAGTGAGTGTGTGTTGATTACATACTGCAACAATTTGGACGATTTAAAAAATGAGAATGGGCGAAGCTGAATATTACTGGCTTTAGTAGTCGGGAACCTGGGCTCATGTGCAAAGTAGCCTAGCGCTAAAATGTGGAATGTTGATAACAGTCGAAAACGGTCGCTTCCTAACACGTAAGCCAGCAGATTAATTTGATAATTCTATGTCGAAAATCCTATTTATTTCTTATCAGTTTGTTCATGGGAAAAGATTTTGTCACTAGAAACGAAATTAATTTTCCTTGTTCGAGCCTGACGCTATCGCCCTTCTATAGTGTAGCCTACGCGGTGCTCATGCTTTGATATTATGATCAACTGCCAATCTGTTCAAGTGTTTGAATGGCTTGTGGTAGGCGACAACCAACATGGCTCGTGACCTTAACAGTTTTGGTGTGTTTGCAATGCTGGTGAACACCCTAACAAAATGGCCACCATACCCCACTGGTACATACAAAGGACAAGGGGCCCCAGACAAAAGGTAAGATGACAAAAGGTAACATGGATAAGGCGCCCATTACTCTTTAAAAAAACATAGGTCCCTCACTCAAAATTTAAGAGGTTTAAAATCAATAACATAGGGCCCTCACTTTTATGAAACAATTTACTATTAGTTGCAAGGTTTAACTCGTAGCCTGCCAGTCTTGCTTAAAAATATACTAATTACCCAATGTATATATTCTTCAGCAAAATACCATGCACAGAAACCCATTGCAATAGCTAAATCTAATTTTTATGCACGTAGCCTGCCAATTTTCAGTTTTGTCATATTAACTTGTTTAAACTTTTTACTACCTAAACTGTAGTTGATGTAGCTTATAAAGGTCAAGTGAACATTGAATTCTGATTAAAATGTGTGAGTCAATAAGCCTACTGCATATTTCATTCATTCCAGTCTCATTATAAACATTATGGTTGGTTTGTCATTTCTCAAAATACTTACTAGGGATAAAAGGCATGTTCACCTGTACTTTTCGACAATGAAAATTTAAAAGCAGTAAGTTCTTACAAACGTCAACCTGGCCCTAGGGTAACTCAATTGTTCGAACAGTTATGTGAGAACTGGTTTTGCTTGATATAATAATATTGTAAACACCAATGTAGGCCTTTATGTGTGAACTTGCATTGTCTGTTGTATGCTTCACTAACTGCATATGCAATGTTACCACAATTGTTTTCAGTTTTTTTGAGTCAGAAATATATCTTTAAATAATTTTGGGAAAGCTTGTCTTACTTTCTTGAACATTAATGTTTTACTTTGCCCTATACCTGCAGAGATTTAGAAAAGAAATATTGGTAATATGAGTATATTTTCTTCATGCATTATTCAACTATACTTATAACAGGATGGATCTGTTAAGTTTTTGCACAAGGTAAAAGTTAAAACTCCACCGTATTGATGTACTAGTTCTTCAAAGCGTTTCATGATTTATGAGACTGCAGTAATTTGTAGACGTATTGGTTGGTTTCATGTTTTTTGTGCAAAACGAATGAATCACGATTGATGTTTTGAAGCAATATTGACCCTTTAAGTCCAGCGCAAACCATGTTTCTTGCAGAGCTTTGCAATCCTATAACTCGCCAGGCGATTGAGCTAGAGTGCTGTTCAAACCCTCTACGGATTCAGCAAGTCTTGTAGTCGAAATCGAAATAAAATGTTTTCGTTTGTAGTGGGGGTTTTTCGTGGAGGAACGCCACAAGTTGAGGTGTTTTTGGCAACCTTTACCTGGCCCTGGGCTTCAACCCATTGGGCCATTTTTATGGCTTAATATTTTTTCGGAAACTAGGTCAAAATCCGCGTCTTTAGAGCCCTTGAATGATTTTCTAGCATGTCTGTAGCCAAAATTATGGCCAAAAAACGCAATATTGGTGAAAATTTCTACACCCACAAACCCCAATTTGGGCTGGAACACACCACTTTTCTAAATGGCAATCACTTGCTTGCGGATCGAGCTAGAGAGCTGTTAAAATCCGGTCTGAATGGGGAAAGACCTGTGGTTTAGGCTTAAAAAAAACTTTTCGCCGTGCGATTTCGGCCTTTCTGGCTATGTTTACAAAACCACATGTTGTTTCAACAGGTTTCTCTAAAGAATCCGTGACTTCAGCGGCCCGTGGGAGTGCGTGAATCGAGCAGAATCAGCGGCACGAAACCTTACGAGATTTTAATTGCATTCCAGGCTATAGTACGAGGTTTTAGAGGGTTTGATGGACTTTTTAGCATTTCTGGTTGATGAGTTATGGAAAAAATGGAAGAATATTAATATGGGAAATCCCCTGAAGGCACTTGGAAATTCCTGAGATTTGGAAGATTTTTGGCATAACTTTTCAACCAGAAACGCTAGAAGCTCGGTCAAGGGCTCTAAAAACGAGTATTTTAGCCTAGAATCCACAAATACTGCGACCCACAATATTAGCGCGTGGGATCAAATGAAGACGTCATATAATTAACCAAAATATAGCCCCCCATCATGAGCCCATTGGTCCAAAACCCCCCATCCAAATTAAATTAAACGCTGAAGACGACCGACTGATCGCCGAGTGTCACTAAGTCAGTTGCCTCTGATTTTGCATTGGATTGACAAGCTCTCTAGAAAGAACATTTTTCAAACAATATTCAAGAAACTACGTACAAATTATCCATCAATTGGTTGGTCATGTATATTCTCTGGTGCCTACTGCAGTGGCTGACCATAGGCTAGCTCAGCAGATTATTGCGTGGCATAGAGATGGCACGAGCCAGCACTTTTGCAGCCTGGCCTGCCTGGAGCTAACAAGAAACCGCCCGGCCCAGCCAGTTTATTTTAAACTACAACTTTTTTTCTGGCCCGGACCGCCCTGTAATATAAAGTAGGCAGTGTCTATTTAGCCGCCAAGATGGCAGCAGCAACAGGCTTTGCAGAAACAAAGTGAAAATTAACGATAAATCCTAAAGCTAATCCTAACTGCAGCTCTTGCCAAACGCTAACCCCAAACCGTAACCCTCACACTAACCCTAATGCTAACCCAATGCTAACCTAACCCTAAACCTAGCACCTAAGCATACAGTGTGCCAAGTTTTGAAAAAAGAACAAAAGGGAAGTCGCCAAGGTGAGCATCGAACCAAAAAGCAATGGCATAGCTTAACAGATGTGAAGTATAACTGCTACGCAACACGCAGTACGCCGACTGCATGAAAAACATAGCTTTTCAATCAAAGTACATCATGCTGCAAGACCGAATCTTTGACTGACGGCACTACAGCTCCTGTCAATGTGTTGCCGCCATAGTCTTGGTGGCAAAATAGACACTGCTTATAAAGTACCCTCAAAAGCTAAGTAATAAGTTTTCAGTTCATTGTCGTTTGGACACCAAAACCATGTTGTCTTAAGGCAGAGTGGCTTTTGATCTGCCAGGAGACCTTCATATTTGAAACTTATTCGTCCGTCGCCTATAACGTGACACTAATGCATGACAAGAGTGCACTACGTTGTCCTGCACTTGCTAGTAGGATAATGTACTAAACATAAACCAGGGGTCATGAACATGGTGCCTGGCGCCTGCAGGCACCAAGTCGCTCATACGGACCATGTGGGTCGCCCACGGGACTTTTCTGACAATAGCATAAACATGATCAGTGTCTTCACATTGATAAATATCTTTAATTTTGATCATTGATGATAACATATTATGAAGACAAGTTGTACAAATTTTTATTTCAAAAGTCTGTGTATCAAACTCGTACTCCTTCGCATGAATCTGTACCAAGATACCAAGCTCTGAGTTTTAAAAAGTTCAGTGACCCCTGCCCTAACCGCTTTGAATCCTGAACCAATTGTTTACAAACTGGGGTATACGTACCCCTAGGGATAGATTTTCCTATCTGAAAGTGTATACTTAAGGTTAGCAATAGAAGGAAAAAATTATGTTTACATATTATTGATTTTGAAATAGCTTACTAGCATTTATACATAGGTCTACATCCGTGAATATTTTCAAAAACATTATATGCTTATATTGGTAAATATATTTTTGATATTTTTCTCAGCCTTTTGTCATAAGAAATTTTAGGGATACATGTTCATATAACGAGATGCTGAAGGAGTACATGTGTACTAAACCTAAACCTCAGCAGCACAATAGAAATTATAGTGTCTGTTGCTTTGACTGATTCATAAATGATTGACTGATTTGCATGGAAACAAGTGAAACGGAACGTTGGCATAACGGTAAAATGGAGAAAACAACAGCAGAACATTTCCTTGTTAGATTTAGAAATTTGCAAAAACTAAAATTTTCGCCTAATTGGCGAGCAGGCCGCAGCGGCCCGGAATGACGTCACCGAAAAAATGTTAGCGGACTGTTTCAAAACCTTTAGCGGACGGCCCAAAGACTGGAGTGTTAGCGACACGTGCCATTTCTAGTGTGGCAATCATGATTTCGGCGTAATAGACACTTTGCCTTCTGTCTGTGCCTCAAAGACAATGGTGCACTGTGTTTGCACATACGATATTCAACTTTGGCATGTGATATGGCATTTGTGACTTTATTACAGGCCGGTCAATTGCGAGTTATCAATAAATTTTCTAGCTGATTCCAGTCGAAGACAAGTTGAAGACAAGCCACCCATGAAACAGACTAATTCAATATTAGCCTACACATCACACACATGTGCCATTCAGCACAACAAACAAAGCAGCATATAAGCAATATAAGAGCAGCTCACTACTTCCACTTGGCCGGAAAAAATTAACGATGAAGTAACACAAATTACCATTGGTTGTGATGAGTGCAGCACATACCGACAATACAAAGAAAACGCAAAGAAAACACTGCCACCATCATTTGTGACATCTTGAATCACTCTCAGGAAAATTTCCTTATAGAAATCAAACCAATACCCTGATCCTGTCCTGATCAATTTTTTCCAAATTGAATATCCAAATCCAATCCTGATCCGAAAAAATCGCAAGTATCATGCAAGATATCTAATCCTGATCCTGTCCATGCTCACCTCTGGTGCATATGGAAAGATATAGGTCAGGGTTGAACATACTTTTTACTATTGCCCGCCGTATTACGTTTGCTTTAATGAATTACTGCCGCCAGTGAGTTAAAGATATTTTATATTTTGCATTGCTTCTGTTCTACTTTCACACACTGAGCCTACCTTGCTTCCACACATTTGTTAGGCCTTCTTTCTACTACTGCAAGTACTGTATACTCATGCAGCAGACAAAGAGTTTTTATTAATCCACTGACACCATTAGTTCTATATTTTAACTTGCATGATCATGTGCACGGCCCCATCAATTTTTATTGAAGGCCACATGCAGCCGTACGGCGGCAGGTTGTGCGTGCACCCTTCATTTCGGTCGAAGGTTGTACCACGGTCGAGTGAACATGCAGACGTCGCCGAAAAGCAAAAAAAATTGTGTCTAGGAAACTCCCGACACAGGGCCAACAAATTTTTGTGCACAGGTGCTCCCAAATTGCTACGACCACCACTGGCACAGTAAATCAATTTTTTTTAACATATCAAACTCAAAGGGGGGTTCAACCCCAACCCTTGCCCCTTTTGCGTACACCCTTGTGTCAGGGAGGAAATTCCAATTGATTACAAATCTCTATATGCGGGATGCTTGTGGTCGAGATCTCTGACACGATATTGTTCCTTTATCAATACCAGTTTTAATGGTAGCAACTAACCTACTACCAGGTACGGCAGGAGACTATCGTACAGTGTTTCGTCTGCCATTCGCTTTTTGTTTATGTGACTTGCTTCATAGTGCAGTGCAGTGATGTGTCCGAGTCATTTTTGTCGAGTCAGGGTCACAAGCCCTTCGAGTCAGAGTCATCTAAAATTTCCTCGTGTCGAGTCAGAGTCATGACTTGGTCAAATCGAGTCAGAGTCATAACTCAATCGAGCCAGAGTCGTGTCACAAGAATTGTCGAGTAACTTTGAGTCAAGCTTGAGTCAATGTCAAGTCACACGAAATTTCACGATTTTTGTATGGCATTTTTGCTATGAAATGGTGCCCAATATGCTAAAAATGTTGTTTTAAAAAGTTTGATTGCAGGTTATTTATATCTAAGTTTTTTTAGTTTGCATTTTAATTGTCTCTTTCACTCTCAATCATTTCAAAATTCTAGCCTAACCTTGCTGCAAGTGTTGCAGCTTCTCAGCTAGCGTTGTGGTCAATGTGCGACTCACCACGAACGAGATGTGCATGAAGAACAATACCCATGTGGCGCAAACAAGCAGCAATGCGATGAGTACAACGCGGGGTGTTTATTGTTGCTTGGTGCGACAGTGGGAAGCTTTGCGGACTTGCTTCTCGGCCTTTCCAATCACAACAAAGTGGTGTTTTGATCAGGATGTGAAGGTGGTGCCAGGTACAACTTTCACAAAAAGAACGTGCAATAGGTGCGATTCATTGCAAAAACGAAGTTGTTGCAACTTCTCAGCTGGCGTTGCGTTGAAAGTGTGGTTTTCGCAAGCCCAATACATGAAAATGACCAGAGGTGAACATGTAATTGGATTTAAATCTTGCGACATTTTATTATATTGTTGGATTTGGATGTTATCATTTTTGCTGAAACAGGTTTGGATTGGAATTGATTTCATTCTTTTGAAATTCTTCGCACCTTTCCGTTCAGTTTTGAGACAGCACATTACTGTAACTTTCGGTTCAGTTTTGGGGCTGCAGGTTACTGAAGGACTTCAGATTAACAGTAAATTGCAACCACCGACATGTTGGGAGCCATTTGTTGCAGGCACAATGCTGCATTGCCCTGAGACAACCAAAGAAAGAGTCGAACCGACAATCCTCAGCATAATAGCAATTGAGATTAAACATTTGACCAGGTTTGCTCTTCTATTGCAGCTAAGAATTCTAAATTATATGTGCCGTAATCATGTCGCCACATGGGCTTAATAAGCTAATAACAGTGGCAGAAAATTGGATTTAAAAAAGATTCGGTTTTCGTATTTGCATTAGAATTTGCAATATAGTCATTGATTTGGATTTGAATCTGAAAAACTTCAATCACTTTACTGGTATCTGGAAAAGACTCAAGGTCACAGTATAGGCCCACTGCCATGATCCCGACATGCAAATACTATATTAAACTACAATAAGGTGTCAATATATTGTGCCCTGCATACCCTTCAGTAAAAGAAAAAGCCTCAGGTCTTCCACAATGCAATTTGGGGAAACTTGATCCCTAAAATGCAGCATAGCACGACTAGACAGGCAAAACAAAAAACCTGCGCCAACCTTGATCATCACTTAAGCAAAAAAATGCTTATTTCTTTGTGTGCAAACAAACTGGGTTTATCCATCAGGAACTCAGAGATTTTGACTTTGACTCCAGTATTGAGTCATTGACTGTGACTGATGACCCTGACTCGAGTCTCGAGTCATTGACTGTGACTCGATTCGAGTCATTCTGTAAAAAAACGGGACTCGAGCTGATTCAAGTCACCATTTTTCTCACCGTCACTCGACTCGAGTGCGAGTCACCATAAATCGTGACGCGAGTCGACTCGAGTCATTGACACGAGTCACACTATCATTGGTGCAGTGTAGAAAATGTAGGCTAATTTCATGCATTTACGTGCTCACAAACATCGAGTGCATTTGTGGCGAGAAATGTTTCAATTTGGGATATCTGTTTTGCTTACTTAAGGATCACGTCTTCCCAAATTGCACAGAATTAGACCTGTGACTTTCCTTTTCACTGTGGAACCGGCAGGGCACAATATATCCACACCTTGTTGTGGTTTAATGCAGTATTTGCAAATCGTGATCATGGCAGTTGGCCTCATGAGGTTACCCTGAGTCTTTTTCAGATAAAGTGATTTAAGTTTTTGAAAGACAAACCCCATCCGAAAAATTATATTGCAAAATACAACGCAAATACAAACATCAAATCTTGCATAAGTCAATGTTATGCTAAGGGCGACGTTGGCTAAGGGCGACGCATAATTGTGGCTGCAACACTCATATGTAATGCAAATCAAAGATTCAAAGAGAAGTAGATTGCTTGGAAAGTAAACAAAGTTAACTTTAACTCTACCATTGGCTCACAACATCGTAACAACTGACACTATAGAGACTTCAAAATATTCACTGTTAGCAGCAATGCAGTCTGAAGCTCCGTTAAGCTCAGCAATAGTATGTACGATATCAAACCTGAAGACTGACAAGTATACCAGTGTGGTCTAACTACAGGCCCACGGGCAGCATGTGGCCTGCCAAGGCTTTGTCTGTGGCCCGTGGTAACATTCAGGAAAAATCTTAAAATCTGAAATTTGTTGATATCCGTGTGAGGTTACATTTATCTCACTGAATTGCTTCCTCTGGATAAAGTACATTTGCACAAGATCAATGAAGAATACCTTTTCTGTGTAGCCTGACATTATTGGCTTTAGTTTGATTGCTTACTTTGATAATCAAATTAGGCAGAATGAACCTCCGCTAACCCTCTACTGGGGCACATCTCTGGATAACCTCTGCATTTTTCGGTATCCCGGCCTTCGTTCTATTGAAGAATACGTCTAGCCCAGTGAAATGAGTATGACCAAACAAATCTGTTTATTTTTCCACCAAACGCGGCCTTCTCAAAGTGGCCCTCGAGACAAATTGTTTGCACATCCCTGCATAGTGTAGAGAGCTTCCTGAATTAAACGGTAGCATAGCACGAATAGACAGTCAAAACAGAAAATTCGTGCCAAATTTGACCATCACGGAAGCAAAAATTGCTCATTTCTTACTATGCAAACAAACAGTGTTCGTTCATCAGAGGCTCAGAGATTTGGTGAAAATGACTCAGACTTCGAGTCTCAAGTCATTGATTGTGACTTGAGCCGAGTCGAGTTATTCTGTGAAAAACGGGACTCGACTCGAGTCAAAACACCATATTTCTCAACAGGACTCGAGTCAAGTCAAAGCAACCAAATATCGTGATTCGAGTCATTGACTCGAGTCACGCTATCACTGTCACAGCACACGATTGTGGAACCACATGACTTGTGTCAATTTGTTGATCCGTGTCGAACAGTCGACTTGACCTGGAATGATTGAATCTGAATACATTCTAAATATCCAGTGCAGTTCCGTCAAACATTAATTTGTAGACATACATTTATAAGCGTCTTTCTATATTAATTTAAAAGAGAAATAGGCCTAAAAATAAATTGCAAAGAGAAACTTCAAAATTGGCAGTGATGTGCCCGAGTCATATTTGTCGAGACGCGAGTCGACTAACAAGCCATTTGAGTCATAGTCATCAACACTTTTTTAAAGTCGATTCATGACTTGGTCGAGTCAAAGCCAATTGCTAAAAACTGTCGAGTCACTTCGATTCCTTGGTTCACAACCTCCAGTGAATGTCATGTCAAATGAATTTTGAAATTTTCACTGTTTGTTTAGCACAAAGTGGTGTCTAACCAGCTACAAAGGTCGCCCAACTACCACTAGATAAGGGTGGTGCCCAGAGTTGTTTCAGCACTTTTGTTACCACAGCTTAGTTAGATAACTAGTTAGTGTTGATTTCATTGTTGTCAAAAACTCGTTTAATTGTTTATAGAGCTTATCGGCTGTGCGAACCTTGAATCTAATTACTGTCCATGATAATAATTTCATTGTGAATACTGCCACATAAGCTGATCTGGGTGACTTAGGCACAGTGTTACTGTACATTGATCTTAATTTTTCACCCAGAGCCTTACCTTGTCATAGAGCACCACATGTCCTCTAACGTAAATTAAAAACTAAATTAGGCTCGCTTCACCAGCCAGTTTTTTTCTGTAGTTGATGAGCTCACTGACTTTGTGAGCCTGATAGCCATTGTAGAAAAAACGTCCCACTCCCAGCGTATATACATTGACCTCAAAGTTCTGAAGAGGGCTCTCAAACAAAAAGCATTTCAAATTGCCAACTCTTGACGACGTGCTAAACAAACTAAGAAAGCTATGATTGTTATTAAATGTGGTGTCTCCTCTGCATTCTTGCATGTCAAACTTGATGAACCATCCAGGAAACTGACTACCACGATTACCCGTTGGGACGATATTGTTGGAATAGACTCCCGTTTGGGTTAATAGTCAGTAGTAAAATCTTTCGAAAACGAATAACTGCAGCCTTGTCCGCGCTGCATGGTATATTTGCTATTGCTGATAACTTTTTGATCCCTGGAAGTGAGAACACCATGGCTGATGCTGAAAGTGATCACACCCACAACTTGCAGCAGCGCAAATAACGTGTAAAGTGAAACACATTTAGCTTAATTCCAAGAAGGCCGTCGAAAAAAACACATACCTTTCTTTCATGGGCCACATCATCACAACTGGTGGTGTTGAACCTGACCCTACTAAAGTTTCTGCTATTCTTAGAATGCCCCGACCCCACGATGTTGGCCCACGTGGTGTCAAACGCTTGTGTGGCATGATCCAGTACCTCGCCAAATTCTGCTCGACATTGCCAATGATCTGACACTGCTTCGCAACCTCACCTACAAAGGTGTAGCATTGGAATGGACTACAGACTGTGAGTGTGCGTTTCACAAAGAAACAAAAAATGACCAACGCGCCCATCCTTGCTTATTACAACCCGGATGACAAACTCACCTTATAAGCAAACAGTTTGAAGGCAGGCATTGCCGTCGTGCTCCAACATCTGGGCAAGCCCATCACATTTGTCTCCTGTGCTCTCACCCATGCTGAACATTACTGGGCGCAAATAGAGAATGAAGATTTAACAGTTTTGCTTGGGGTGGAGCGTTTCCACCAGTATAGATATGGCCGCCCAACTGAAGTAGACAATCACCATAAGCTAATCCAGGCGATACTACACAAGCCACTGAGTCAAGCTCCGAAACGCATACAGGCCCTACTCATGCGCTTCAACAATGCGACATTGATTTTTGTGGATGCACCTGGCAACACCCTGGTGCTACACGGCATTCTGAGCCGTGCCTACCTGCCTTGTGACCCCAGCAACATGGTCGCTTCTCATACTGTGCAGGTGAATGCATTGCAAGATCTTCCTGATGGCAATTTAACAAATGTCCGCAATGCCATGCTAGGCGATGTTGAGACCCAGGAATTGCTCAAAGGCATCAGCAATGGTTGGTTTAATGACAGATGCCAGCTTTCCCCTGTCGTGCAAACGTACTTTCCCATCTGAGCAGAAGCGTAGCGAGGTGGGACCAAAGGGGGCGTAATTCCCCGGGCGTCGGGTCACTATGGGGGCGCCGAATGGCTGCGGGCGTGCCAAAAAGTCCCAACAATGTCACAAGTGCTTTCTTCAATAGAGTACACTTTCTTCCCAAGGACCTCAGTTTCGAACATGATTGCGCCAAACTTGCTTCTTGTCCTGGGCGCCATCTAACCGCATTACGCCCCTGCATCCAAGACACCTTGAGTCATCAAGATGACATCATTCTCAAGGTTGAACGTATCTGGATCCCTACGGCCCTCCGTAATGACCTGAAACGACAGTTACACTCTGCCCACCTTGGGTTGACCAGCATTATGGGTTGAGAGGGAGACACTATATTCTGTCTGGGAATGCACCATGACATCCAACAACTGGCAGGTAACTGTCACATCTGCCAAGCAACCAACAGGAGCCATTGTACAAGCATGAGGAGGGTAGCAAGCCTTGGGAGAAAGTGGGTGTTGACCTATATGAATTCAGTGGCAAATCGTATTTGATCACTATTGATTAGTTCTTAAATTATACAGAGATTGATTTGTTCACTGGCACCTCCGAAAAAAAGGTGATACTTTGCTTAAAGCACAGGGGTGTAGTGGGTGGGGATGCGTTCCTACACATTTGCACGAATAACGTTACTTGAAGATTTAGATTTTGCATTTCAATTTCTGCGTGTAGCGCCAGCAGCAGCATAAACGAACAAATGCAAGTTATCTCGTGTATAGCACCATAGCATGGTTGCATAATTACTGTTTGTGACATTATCAATGGTATTTGCGTACACCCCGCTTTGCATGATTGTTTGCATTTATTGCAGGATACCTCTGCTGTCTTCGTTTCAGAGGAGTCATTAGTCTTGAAGTTTTCAGTTCGTTGCGGAGTAGTACACAGCTTGTCTAATGGAGCTTTTGGCGTGTAGGGGATCTGAGTCATATTTGATGTTAGAGTTCGGCTTTAACCTAAATCAAAGGTGTAATGGGGTGGGAATGGCGTTCCCACACCTCTTTTGTTAGCACTACACCTCTGTTGAAGCGTCACTTTGCTCGTTTTGGCATCCCTCGCTATCTGCATTCTGACAATGCTCAATAGTTCGTGTGTACTGCTTTGCCTGAGTTTATGAAGTCATGGTGGTGTGTAATTCACAGCAGGCTACTTCGTCCACGGGACACCAGATCATCCACGGCAAGGCCGGGCTGTCTGTGAAGAGCATCAAGAATATGCTCATATGCATCTCATATGACAACTCTGACCAATAGTAGGCTTTACTGGAAATGCGCAATACCCCCTGCCAAGATGTCATCCGCGTTCCTGTCCAAATTGCATTTGGGCGTTTTACACATTCGGTATTGCCTGTGTTTTTGAAACCTTGTGACGCCTTGTATGTTCGCAAGTGTCTCTCTCGCTGGCGACAAACCAAGCAGTGTTACGACCGTCACACCAGACCCCTCATTACACTGCATGCTAACTATCCAGAGTGTAGTTTATTTTCAACACCCCAGCGGAAGGATTGGACTAGATGCACCATTGTGCGCCGCATTGGTCTGTGTTCGTACATTGTATAATCGACTGATGGCAATATTTAGTAGCGGAACTGTGTTCATATTCGCCCTTTCACTTCTCGTGACCCATCACACAGTGAACAGCCGTACTACAACGCAAATGCACTGGTGCCTTTTGTTTCTCAGTCTGATGATACCTGTAACTCGCATGCTGTACCAGTGCAGGGGCGCAACCAGCGGTTCATTTCGGGGGGGGGAAATTCTCATGAAATTTCATTCGATGACGTCATCACGCTTATTCAGCCGTGGTACAACTTTTCGCAAACGGTCACATATAACAACAATGTATTTTTGCCCGCAGATACGAATTCCATAGCGAACAAGCACACACATTCTGCACAACGCTGGTTAATGAAAAACAAAATGTTTTACAACAGCATTGGAGGCTGAATCACCAGTGTCAAGCAAAATTTCTGACCTCACGCCGTATGTGCATGCATAGAGCAACATTATACATATAAAACACACTGAGAAAACTAATGATTAGGGCAAAGGTCTTGGTGTTTAGGTAAGTGTGCAGGGTTAGGGTATATGTTGCAGTTAGAAAAATAAATATAATTGAAGTGTAAGATTAAGTCAAACATTTTTGACTGGTTTTACTTATTCCATTGTGTAGCTTGTTGTGGGTATCTGACATCTAACCAAAAAGTTTTAATTTACACAACACACACCAAAAAGTAATCGCCAAACTGTATTCCTTTACACTGTGAAACGAAACAACTGACAAAAAATAATAGGTCAGAAATTTCGGAAAGGTCAGATATTTCGCTTGACACCAGGCTACAGAAACTTACTTAACAGAAGGTTTTGAAACGGCGTTGGAGGCCGAGCCACAGGTTTACAGACGCATTCTTAACACTGTTTGTTCACTTGGTGCAACACTCCTGCAGAGTGGGACCCTAATTCCTAAACTGGTAAAGCCCAGCTAAAGTACGAATGCATTGTGACATGCACACCTCAAACGAACATACACTGCAATGTTCGAGCACTCAGTCGCAAAGTAAAATGCGGTTGTAGTGTTCAAAGAATAAGGACGAATATAAACAGTCTGACTGCGTCAAAGCAGGCAACCAGACGTTATTAGACCTTCTGCATCTTTCGAGAAACAAGTACATATTTTTTCTTAATAATGCCCCATTTGTAGGAATGTCGCCGGTACATTAAAGCTTATGGGGCGCCGTTCGTAAAAATATTATATTTGACAGATTTAGCAAAAAAACTGCTATCTCTGCGCATATTTATCTGTCACTGTGCAGAGAAAACTATCTCTGCGCGCATTTAGCTGTCTCTGCGCAGAGATAGCTATAACTATGCGCATTTACCTATCTCTGCACAGAGATAGCTACCTCTGTGCGCATTCATCCATCTCTGTGCAGAGATAGCTATCACTACACGCATTTAGCTATACCTGCGCGCATTGAGCTATCTCTGTGCAGAGATAGCTAAATGCGCATAGTTATCTCTATCTCTCCACGCATTTAGCTATTTCTGCAAACGTAGAGGTAAATCTGCATGCATATATAGCGCTGAAGCATGTTGGAGGAAAACATGGTATCCTGTTTGAAGAAAAACTTGGTGTTCTGTTTCAGTAATCCAGACAAAAGCTAGGCTACTTCAAGGCACGAATTCCCTGCTGTCATTAAAAATAGGTGGTTTCAGATCTAAATTATACTGGTGTGATAATAACATTGGTTTGCGCAGACGATGGACTACAGTAAACTTGTGGTGGTGGTCTCAGTGTTAGTGCCATTTTTTGCTTAAAGTTTCAAAGAGGATCTCGTCAAGTGTGACCATTCCAACTGTTCT
>JGI24158J21664_10005831_pt1 | contig 16149 bp, 10 predicted proteins | sample Ectturendosymbi3_FD_21664 | JGI IMG/M metagenome (IMG submission 21664)
TATCTTCTGCTGATTTGTCCAAGACATTTTTGGGGCAACTATAGCTGCAAACGATCATCCATAGATTCACCTATCACGTCCTGCAACAGAAAAGACATTCGATAAAAAATGGGTTTTTTATCGAACAAAATATGGGTACGCATCTTTTTGAGTCACCCTGTAATATTTTTGGGGTGGACCTATGCATGGTAATGTTTATGGGGATGTTGCTGAAGAGTCATATGCAATCTGAAAAGAAAACCCCATTATTGTGCATGTTATATACGGTAGGTATATGCTTGCCTTAACAAATGCTTACACAAATAAAAGGAGACAATGATTGCTGTTAACTACAGTGACTGTTGCTGGAATCTACAGTCGACTTATACACAGGTAATACTTGAAATGACCCATTTTGGTCTTAAAATACACATTTACTTTGCATAAGATCAATTTTTTAACCAAAGTATTTATCTTTTGTTTATAATTTTGCATTGTATATTTCAGATATTTCCATAATTTTCAAGTCTGTTTTCTTCTCTCTCGGTGCATTGTTAAGTTCGTTATGAATGCCAATCCAGGTGGGTTGATCATGTTCTTTTTATGGCCTTGTGAAGCAAGTTGCTTAAATCATCATTATGCTGTTCATGATGAAGGAACTGTTCAGAAAATTCAATGGTCTTTTTGCCTCAAATTTGTAAAATCAGTTGGGGTTAGACGTTTTTCAAAACTATTTTTTCCTAAATTTTCTCTTTTGCTGAAAGGCAGTGTATGTATATAAAGCAGCTTCAAGGGAATTCAATGCATGTGTTGTTAATTATTGAGAGGCAACTGACTTGCCAATCACCATCTCTAGCAACAATGCAAATGCTGACAATCTAGCAATCATGCAAGCTGATGGGGTAGGCAAGCAGCTGAAGGGGTGCTAATCAAAGAGATGGCATACATAGGTGAATATCTTCAGACCTGGAAGTTAAAGCTGGCACTGCAAAAACAGTGTCGGGAGTCCTTATCTCAACAACAAGGAATCCAAACGTGAGCTGAAAGTCAACTATTACAATTAAACCTGCCCTTTTGCTTTGAGCCCAAACACCTCATAGCAATGTTGGACAGGACGCTCACATATTGCCAACACCTTAAGTCACTTTGCAAAATGCTAACATCATGCATTGCACTATTTAGGCAGCTTGGTGGNTTGGGCTGGAGTGCTGGAGCAACAACATTGTGAATAGCCACCTTAGCCCTGGTCCATCCAACAGCATCATGCCGNGTTCCTGCTTGATGTGACAGTACTAATACCTAGGTCTGCGGAGCCAGAACTAGAATTTCAGACTCCAGCTACAGAAATCCAAAGTTTTTTGTTCCGGCTCCAACCTCAAAGTTTTTGGCTCCAGTTACAGATTTGGTCCATTAAAAAGTGGAAATCATTGTATTATGTGTACAATTGGCTATGTATGGTGAACTGGAACTCAAATTTCAGGCTGCAGCTCCACCATTCAAAATTTTTTGGCTCTGGCTCCAGCCATCCAAAATTGCTTGGGTTCCAGCTTCACTGCCCTGCGCACACCTGTTTCATTGACCCTGTCATCAACGATGCCTTGTGAACTGTGACTGGATACATGCATCATACACCCTTAGACAATCTCCCTATCCATGCAGGCATCCAACCTGCTGAGCTTCATCACAAAGAAGCCACACTGTCTCTAGCATGATGTGCCATAGAGCCTTTGCATCTGCTCCACTTAGTGCTCACCTTTTGACTGTATGGGAACGCACAGCATTTCAAATCCTGACACCCATTTGTATCTGGCACACAACAACTCCTCGGTTAATCTGACGACAGCAACAGAAGTGTGGTGCTGGGTGCATCACCACTGGAATGCAGAGCGGTTGGAGGCGTCTACGAGACTCTGTGCTATCATCTCTGACATCGAAACCCACCCCCTTGGATTGGCCCTGCCAAGAACAGCGTCTGTCCAGATTTCCACTCCTTACACAAATGGTGTATAGCCCCTTCTGTGGCTTGTAAGTGTGACACAGAAGAACAGACAGTCACCATGTTTTCCTCCAATGTCAAATCCATTCACATCCGTATGGGCTGGATGACGAGGCAATTGAATGGTTTCTCAACACCTCCCCAAAGATCTAGCAGTGGATTGAAAAAACTGGCTCATGTTAATGAAGAAGAGACAATATTTGAATTGACATTAGTATGGTGTCCCATGTGGAAGGTCATCACCCTTGCAACCAGCTTGGTTTATTATTGAATATGCATGTAATGCATAAAGAAGAGTGGAAGTCTTGAAGAGTGAAAGCCTTTGTTCTGTAGCTCTGCCTGGAGATATTTTTATTTCCTAAATGTAATTGATATGCTGTGTTTGTCTGCTCACGAGGTAAAGCTTGATTCACATCACAACATGTTAGAAAGTTTCATGTGGTATGATAGTTAATTGCTAATACTTTTTTTTGGCAATGTGTGAGTGTACAGTAAAATAAGTCTATTGATGGAAAGCAGTTTATCATTGAATAATAGTAGGATAGAAACTCAATGCAGCTTTAACTGCAGTTAAATGATTTTGAAAAACCAAACTGGAGAAGTGCCTTGCATAATATAGAAAACTGAAAACTGAGACCAGGTACATTTTGTGTAATTCGTCATTGTCTTCATTTATTTTCTGAAGGCATGGAACCATGTGTTTAATTACACCAACATGTTGCCATGATAAAGTTGTAGAAACTGCAGAGTTACAAGTAGATTACTTAACATCTGTTAATTTGTTATGGAAGTGGACAATTGAATTGCAAGAAAACCAGTCCCAAGCATGGGTGCTGGTAGGATTTTTTCAACGAGGGGATTTTAAATTTTTTCTAGGGGGCGGGTCAAAACAGGTAAAATTTGTATTTTCACACTTGAAGCTAGGAAAACCTTTTTGTTGAAGATTTCAAACTACAGATGGTGACCAAGGTCACCCCTACTCCCTCTTCCACGACCATGGCCCCAAGTTAAAACATGTAGCATGTGACAGCTAAGGTGCAAGTTGATATACTTACCCACGATTCTTGGTAATCATAGCATGCGTGTTGTGCACCCTCGGAAAATTCTTTATCCATCAGTTCACAGCATCTATATCAAATTCATGGCAAGATTTTATTCATTATTTGCGATATGTGTTTCATCAATCCACGTAGCACCGTGGATTTGGTTTGGGTAGATTGCAAAAGAATGTGAAGGTTGATGTTTGCTTTTTTGTAAAATAAGACTGAAGAAATGAAGAACAAATGAGGTACTAGCATCTTGTGGTCACTCTGTATCATGCAAAAAATATTGTATGGTGTGCTAAGGTTCCAGGAAATGCTAGAACCATGGTAGCATTTTTATTGCAGGTCTGTGGTTGCTCAGTGAGTCTACTTCATATTTAAAAACCAAACATGGCAAAACCTTTTCTGAGAACAGGAATGCCAAAGAAGCTGCGGTGGTGATAGTTAGGTGGCAGAATGTCCGCCTCTCAATTGATAGGTTGGGTGTTCGATCTGCCGCCACTGATTGAATCGCCGTAGTGCTCCTTGGGAAAAAGCGTTAACCGCAACCGGCAAGAAGCAAATTTCAGGCTTTGTCCAGCCGCCAGGTGCCCTGGCACCAAAATATCTTAAAAAAGAATACCGAAATTACCATGAGCTAAATATGTATTGATTTGTTTGTTGGTAGTGTACGCTGCTGAATTAGCATAACATGATTAATGAACTTACCTTTGGTCAAACTTAAAATCACCTTTCCGGCATTTCTTTTTTCTTAGTATTTTTGTTTAATTTAAAGTTAAACTGAATGTGCGGAGTATTAGCTTCATAAGGATTATTTTGGCCAAACAAAAGAAGATTTGCCTACGCTGTGTACCTGGGTATATACTTCAAAAATTGGATTATGTTGAGCTTCATCCATTAAGTGTTTGTTTTTGAAGCGTTTGGTCAAGTTTTTATTTTGTATTGCTGCTACGTTTTTCTTACACGGTGCTTGGCTGTTACTCTGGTCAGGTCCAGCATTACCTTCGCATTGCGATCAGCCAGATCCAGATGCAATCAAGATGTTTATCGGACAAATTCCTAAAACGTGGTCAGAAAATGAAATTCGTGAACTCCTTGAAGTGTATGGACACATCTATCAACTCAATGTCCTCCGAGAAAAAGGCAGTGTTCTTAGTAAAGGTGATTTAATTTTTCAATGGTGTATCAAAATGAACCGTGTCGGCAGCATATCCTGAAAGATCATTTTTCATTAAGTTCATTTTGCAAACAGCTAAACGAAACTTAATTCGTAAAGTTGCGAATTGTGCGAGGCATTGGGTACGCAACAGTAAAAAACTTTCAAACACGGTTAATTGATATCGTTCCGAGTAAAATCCGCCAGGCGCTTCACCAAAGACATTTTCTGAAAGAGGTGTTGGAAATGTCATGTGTCAGGCAGTTTCATGCGTTAGAAAGGACGTTTATTTCCTCGGCGTGTTTTCGTGTTGTTTTGATGAACTGGAATCGTTTGGCTGTGCATTCTTTTCACGAATATTTGCAAAAAAGCAACGGGCTTCCGCATGTGTTCGGCAGTCAAAGTTAGTATGGTTAGGTTCCAAAAGTCGTCATTTTGGTGTGGTGCGCTGCACAACAGAACGTTTACCGTCTTTTCTGGAATTGTTCGCTTTTGTGGAAGCGTTTCACACGAGCTGTACTGGATTTTTCAACAACCAAATATTAACTCTTATAGAAAACTTTTTCAAGTTTAGATTTTTTTTTTTCGCTGAAACATTTTGGTCATTTGTCCCGTAATAGTATCAAAACTCGCCATAACAGTATTCACTAGCTTACCTTTTCAGACGTTATGACCGAACTGATTCAATTTTTTCTGTCATTAAAAATAAAAATCGATGTACGACCGAAAAATGGCCGAAAAAACAAACCCAGTTTGGTCAGTTCATTGGATAGAAACCTGTCACTTAGCGCACATCTTGAAGCTTCCCACTGTTAACAAGTGACAAATCATCACCCGCAAGATTGTTTTACTTGCCGTTAGCTGCCACTTGAAGTCTTTCAGTGAATTTCATAGTTAACATTTATTAATTCTAACGTCGCAATCTGCATTTGTTGACAGGTTGCTGCTTTGTTACTTTTTATACCAGAAAAGCTGCTCTGGATGCTCAAAATGCTCTTCACAATATAAAGACTTTACCTGGTGTAAGTAAACGGTTGCTGTGACATCGCACAATCTAGAAATAACGTTTAGGTTGGTTTGGGCTTTGCAAGAATGTGTTTCCATTTTTGAGAACTGAAACAAAGTACATTTCCCTCAGCCGCCCGCTGCACAGCCAAGCTCACGGTAGCAGTGACAACCGTTGCAGTGTTCATCAATGTATTGAGGGACTTGGATTTCATGCATTTAATTTTTCCCTGGCCTTCACCAATTTAGGTTTCTTATTATTCGATGTCATTAACTACACGTTGACAAATGGTCGGCGATTTGAGCTGTGAGCTGTTGCAATTATGGCAGCTTGGAGATTACTCTGTTGTATAGTATAAGATCATTAATTAAGTTTGATTTCGTTTTGAATTATCAGTTTTCTTGTTTTTAAGAATTGATTATTTTCGTTCTTCAACTGATTACCTCATTTTCTTTCAAACTTTTTCCGAATTCAGATGCATCACTGTGTGCAAATGAAGCCCGCAGATTCTGAAAACAAATGCGAAGACAGGAAGCTATTTGTAGGCATGATCAGCAAAAAGCTCACCGAGCAAGATATTCGAATGATGTTCTGCAAGTTCGGAACCATCGAAGAATGTCGGGTGAGCGGAGGGTCTGAAAACTTCATTAAAATCCTATCCTGCAATAAAGCAGTGTTGTTGGTAGAGAACCTTAATTTCACCTTCCAGTGAAAGCAGTGAAACCTAATGCTGCGCTGTGGCTGTTGACACTTAGTGCAAGACCAGGAGGAACACCGTGCACCGGTGTCTTTTTTTCTGTTACCTGCACCAGTATGTCGTCGTTTCTTTACCCAATGGGGGAGGGTCATTGGCATCCCCTGACATGTGCTTTGGCTTTACAGTTTGTTTCTCACTGGAGGCCGTGTTTTCAATCAACGCTTCGCTAATCGTTAAATGATCGTACGACTTGAATGTCGTTGCTTTTCACAATTCCTCAACAGCACGTTAGCATCTGCAAACCGACCCGGCCAAGTCCGACTTGCAGGCAGCTTGGCCGCNCTTAACAACTTCTTGGCTACTTGTTCAAGGACGCGTCCAGCTGGCTGACCCCTTGGNGGGGGCGTAGGNCGTAGGGGTGTGTGAAGTCATGTAGTGCCACCCCCGTGGCAGTGCATGGGGAGTGCTTTGACACGATTCTGATGAATTTGTTCATCAGAAAGCCCTGGGCTGAAGCTGCTACAATTTTCTTTTAGCTATTCTTTTAGCAGGCGGAATCGTAAAAACAAGCGCCACGACAGCCGTGCCAACACTGATTGCACGCAAGCCTGGCTTGATATGGTTCGTTCGTCAGATGACCTGGTTGCTTATCAAACAAAAGCCTTAATGATGTTTCTCACTTCAAAGGACTTCGTAAATAGAACTTTTGCAATCGATGTTTTGAGGAGATGTTATTGTGAAAGAGCAGCTGATAACAGGGCAACTTCATCCAGCTTAAACTCACTGTAATGTGCAAAATCTTGCTATGACCAGGGCTGCGGAGCCGGAACTCCTGATCTGGGTGTTTTGTAAGAGCCGGTGCCCAAATTAAAATTTGGGTCGGAGCTGGAGCTATGGCTATTTGAGAGGTAGCTCCTGGTCCCTTCCTACTAGATCAGTGGTTCCCAAACTTGTTCGGGCCGTTACCCAAATCAAGGTAGCGATTATGTCTTATTACCCTCAAAAATTTTCCGCCGTAAAAAGAACGCAACCAGTATACTTGTATCTATGTTGTTGTCATTATTGTTCAGTAAGTTTATTTAATCGCTGCAAGAAAAATCAAGTAAAAGAACCCAACTGTGAACAACTACTTGACAAAAGTGCTTAACAATTATGCTCGTATTTACATCGTTTTCAGTAATATAGTCACTGCAAGAAAAAACGTTGTTTTCAGTGTGACGGATGCGACTGTTTGTAAACTTGGATAGCATATAAGATTTCGTTCACACTTGAGGTTAGAAACCGTAACGGAGGCCAGAGGCGACTCCAGGTCATCAATGTTACTCGGGCTCATCGTAGATTTCGTATAGGGTACATAAACGTAAAGGCCTTCTCTGTGACTCTACTTACACAAAGCCAATCCACCAGTTCATGCCATTTCACCTGGAATGTTTGAGATCCAACTTCAGTATTCAATGCTGGAGTCGGCCAGCCTGCTCGGATAATTTCCCGTTTTTCGCAATATATATATAGTCCTAATCCTAAACGCTTTTATATGTTTAACATTATGTCTTTCTCCATGTATATGCTAAGAGTAGAAACAACAATCAAATGAACATGCAGAAAAGTAGACACAGGCCACGATCACATGGACTGAGTGAATCGGAATAAAACTGTTGAAGACTTGCGGTGCTGAATATTCGGTTTTGTGTCATTCTCACTGGCATATTCATTACTCTGTGATATTGGTTATGCAACAATTGATGAGGAACTCACAGGAGAATTCAATCATTATTGCGTAAAGCTTAATGGAATACTTCGGCTGAGCCCGAGTGCTGGAATCGCCACTGCGCTACACCACTATTAATGCAATTGCGAGGGGCTTCTTGAAGTTATTGTACCGTGCATTATTCAGAACACATTGCGGCATCACAAACGAAAAACTAAAGCCTTTACAGCTTATTAGTAAGAGCCTTTACTGGTGGCAGCCACTGTTGATTAATCCTGCTCGCATTTCAAGTCGAAAATTTCTTTTGCAGTTATTACTCATAATACAGAACAACATTGCGGTTTTCGTTCCGCGTTTCCCCCCGCAGAATCGCATATTACCCCCGGGGGGTAATTTACCCCCAGTTTGGGAACCACTGTACTAGATACTAAGCGATTTTGCCAAATTTACTGAAAGCAAGACTTACTTTCAACTAAGCGCGCTTGTTACGAGGTCCATACCAGACTGCGACAACGGATCTGCCAGTCTTTTATGTTTCCTTGGCTTAATCATCTCTAAGGCTGTGGCGTCTTAGCTGGACAGGCGTGGTGTTACTTGCAGATCTTACTTTCCACTCATAATGATAAAACCGGATCTCTAGTAGTGTTGCGACCTGAAAAGAACTAAGCTATCACCAATAGACATATAATAAGCCATAGTATTTCTTCGAACAAACTGCGTTTAAACACTTGTTTGTGTTAATGCAAATATGTGCACGTTAGAAAGAACACATGAGAGAAGTAATCGACGGCGTTTTCCGCTCTTTCGATGGTTTGTCTGGGCAGCGCTGTTAACTGGAATCGCCAAGACTGTAACAGGCAAAGCATGCAACGAGTGCAAAACACTTGGTCGACTGGGACCGGACTGTCAAAATACTCGGACACCAATCTAATCTTCCAATTAGACGTTGTCTTGATTCTGGACATAATAAATAGCAAAAGGTTTTCAGGCATGAACGCAAAACTAGTGACTACCTGTTCCAGAATTTGTGTTACCATTTACTCGAATAACGATTCTTCTAGTAACAACTCGCTGAATCGTCTGAACTTGTGATTGCTGTTTATTCACTGGTTTTCTCATGCTAGTAAAAAAATACCAGCTTAAGCTATACTCAAATTCATGTGATGTTTTCGTTTATTTTTGTGTACTAGTAATATTTGATTTTCCAGTCAAATCGAGGCACCTCAAGACAATTGAAAATACTAATGTCTATAAATGAACAGAATCTGGAGCCGGAGCTATGCTCATGAAAACCAAGATCCCGGAGCTGGAGGCGTAGCATGTTCGTGAAAAGAAAAAGCTCCGGAGCAGTTCCTTTTAGGATTTTTCCAGCGAAGCTCTGATCCGCATCTTAGCTTGTGCAGACCTTGTTTCGTATAACCGATATGTTCATCCGACTGCGAGTGCCTTTAATTGGTTGCAATTGTACACGCTGCGTACGGCTGAAGACAGAATTCTCGGTAAAGCGATGTTTTTTACGATTCATTACATTCGTATCAACGTGCAGCTATCTTTCCTCAGGTATTGGTCGGGGCTGACGGAATAAGCAAGGGCTGCGCTTTTATAACGTTCGCTAAACGCGTTTCTGCACAAAACGCTATTCGGCACATGCACCAGTCCACGACTATGGAGGTAGGTTTTGTGTGGTTAGGCCGAAATTTTTTGCCAAGGTTAAAAAATACTTCAATCGATCGATTTTTTTTCAATGTTTGAGCTAGGATGTATTGTTTTTGACGAATGTTGTGTTGTTTTGATCAGTTGCTGCGGTTTGAAGTTTCTGAAGCAGTTTGTTTAATAGCGTTTTTTTCAACTAGATTTGACAACTTTCGCAGATTTTCAAATCTTTTTTGAAACTTTGAATAACCCAAAAAGGTAATACCTACTAGCTAATACTATTTTCCACGAGAATTAATTGTTAACACATCCCTATACTACCATCAGCGACTTCCACAGGCAGTTCACCTTCAAGCATTCACCTCATATCACGCAGACAATTCGTTTATCATGCAGCTGTCCGTTACTGCGGTCATTACTACTTGTTATGTTATTTCATGCGTATTTAAGACTGTAAGGCAATTGGAGAGAAACGCCTGTTGAATGCAGCAATGGTTTGAGCACCCGAGTGTTGTGCCCATGAAACGAGCCAAGTTAGTAAAATATACCATGCCGTAGCACGCCTTTTTCCAGCCTTACGTGAGTTTTTTCGTTATTTTTGCTATTTCTTTCCATCAAGAAAGTTTATCGTGTATGTTTTTTTTTTTCTTTTTGGTTGAATAACAAATTTATATAATCTAAAAAATCTTCCTCTTAGCATAATTTCGTAGCAGCAAAGAAAGGCCATCATGTAATCGCGTGGTTCCCATGTTTCTTCTTTTTTCGAGAAAAGCTTGATCGTTATTTATGAACGTACGGGACGTGTAGCTGCAAACATTCTTACCACTTTGAAAAGACCCGTAACCTTAGCGTGTGCCAGGGCTTTTGATCCAGTCAGTGTGTGACTGTCGTTAATGGCTTTTTGTTCTTCGTTGCCTGTTCCTGTGACGTTTGTCGTTGAGGCTGAACCAAAGCGTGACGTGACGTCAGACGCTCAGCCCTTGCGTGCAAGAGGTGATTGCAATAAAGACGTTGAACGGGATCGCCCGGGAATGCGAGCACAGTGCCACTGTCCTGCACTAATGTACTTTTGTGACGCAAGCGTTTTATTGCGGCAATATTTTCCGCGCGGCTGCTTTTTGATCGCAAAAAATCCTACGTAGCTGAACAAAATTTCAATGCAACGAATGTAACTTAAATTGCAACTGTGAGACATTTTTAAAATGGTGTGAATCAGTCAACACTAATGTGTTTTTCTTCCTCCCAACCTACAATGGAGTCTGCCCAACCCATCCCGCCATTACCCACTGCAAAGTGACAAGACAGCGCAACCACGCAAAATCCGCTTTTGTTCTGTTTGCGTATCTTTCACGAAACATCATCTCTCGCTGAAGGCCCTGACAATGCCTCTTCCGGGTTTTGTCAGAAAATAATTTTGCATATTTACATTCAGGGCTGCTCCGCACCGATCGTTGTCAAAATAGCCGATTCGCCGAAAGACAAAGAGCGCAAGAAACTTCAGTCGCAGATGGCGCAACAGCTCAACCAGATCACCAGCCAGTGGAAGAACCTCGCTGGAATCGCTGCTTTAGCCCCTGTACGTCAAGCTGGTTGGCTGTATTACTGTTTTCTTTTTTCGCTGAGACATTTCGGTCAATTTTTGCTGAGACATTACGGTCATTTCTCTCACAGTCGTATTAAAACTCGCCGTAACAGTGTTCATTAGCCTGTGTTTTCAGACATTCTGACCGAAATGACTTAATTTGTTTAGTCATTTCAAATACATTTCGGTCTATGACAAGACCGAAAAATGACGGAAAAAACAGCTATATTATTGCTTGTCGCGTGCTGTTTGTCGTTGGTTTCAGTCCGGAAATGTCTTGTAAATTGATACGACCATCTAGCAGAGCTTTCTGACATGTATGTTTGTGTGTGCAGATGCTGCAGAGTTTTGCTTCTTACGGCAGTCAACTCGGAATGCCCGGTTCAAACAACGCCGCAACAGGTGTGGCGTGTTCCGTAGAGAAATCGTTTTCCCAAGTGGCATTCCACGTCTTAACTCTAAACGCTAAGCTTGTTCCGTGCAACGCAGCGAGAACTTTCGAGTTGACCGTTTGCGTCGATGTTTTTTAATCCTTGGAAAAGTATTTTTCGTAGAAAGCGAATCTGAAGCCGAACTACATAATATCTGTAATGTTTCTTTTGACCGTCGCGGGTAATTCTGTGCCCGCAATGCGTTTTTTTTTTATGAAAAAGCTGTTCCGTGTTGCTTCTCTCTCATGGCCGACAGCGCTGTAACATCAAACTTCAATGTAGCAGTGGTTTACAAACGGGGTGCCGCACTCCCCGATTAAGACAAGCCAAAGAAACACCCGAACAGTTGCGCAAGGTCTTTTAGAAAGCATTGCAAGCTTCGACTTCGGCACAAGGGTGCTGCAAGTCGAAAAGGTGTTGTTGTTATCCGCTGTTCTCATGTCGCTTGCCTGGCTATGCAGCACGCAGCACTGCAGTTTCAATAACTGCACTTGGCGAGAAAAGCAGTGCTTGTGTTTGTTCGTGCCGCCGACCTATCGACCTTGCGAAACGTCACGCGCCGTTCGATCCTTAATGCTCTTCCAATCCGTTACCAATCCGATCCGATTGCTCGCAGGCGGTCTAAGTCCCACGCAGTTCCAGCAAGCGGTCACGCTGGCCGCTGCCGCGCAAGCCTTGTTCAACAACCCCGCCATGAATTCCTTGAACACGAACGGATCATCGTCGAGCAGCGGATGCGGAATGCCTTTCGCGTCCAACATGAACACCAGCCCAGGTGCTGTGCGTGCTGTGAACGTCGCGGTGATTACGTTGACTATCTGCGTGTAATTTTTTATCAATATTACCTTTCAAACAACATGCTTTCTTGCTTTCTATACATTGATGTTATCAATTTCCCTAAAATCACAAGCTTTCAATTCTGCTGCGGGTATGTCCGACATTCATCATGAAACTCGCTTTTCGGATCGTTCTGTTATTGTTGGTGACTCCAGTTTGAAAGATGCGTCGCTCCTGCATTCGAATTTATGAGATTTTTCGAAGTTTAGCAAACGAAACGTAATACGAATATTATATCGTATTGATGGTAGAAACGCTGGTCACAGAAAGGTTTACGAAATGACTGTTACTTCGTTTGTTTTGGCCACTGTTTTATCATTTGGCTTTTTTCGAAAATTGCTTTTCAGGATCGATGTTGAAATGTCGCGGTTGTTTCTCCGAAGCGACAGTTTGGAGCGATTACTTTTTTCCACACTCTTTTCGCTTTATTTTTCAAACCTTTGGATAAACAATAACGTTTGGCCCTGTAACAAAGGATAATAGTTATTGGTTGATGCTCCGTGTTGCTTGATGAGATAATGTTATTGCGATGTTAAACTGCCAAATGTTGGGCCCAAGTGCTCTATTTTTTCTATCCAGTTATGCTTCTCTGTTTGATGTGAACATTCTACATGTCTCTCGTTGCCATGACTTCAATACAATGCTTCTTTGTAGTTCCTTTTCCAAGCGGGTCAATCAGCAACGGCCCGGCCTCAGGAACCAGCGCGAGCCCCCTCGACCAAGTAGCGTTTGGTCTCAACGGAGCCTCCGGCGCGGGAATGGGCCTGGATTTAGGCCAATCGTCGGTTCCGTCAACGTCAGCAGGCCTGAACCCTACGACAAGCATGTTGTCGTCAATGGCAGCGCTCACCAACCCTAACGGTAATGAACGTTGGTTTTTGTGAAAAAAAAAATTTTTTTTCTTGGATAGAAAAACGCTTGTCGTCGTAAAGGTTGCCTAGCGCCATTGCAACTACGCGTACGTTTTCTCAGTTCTGTGCTTGCGTTGGCAATTTAGTCTAAACTGCGTCACACTCTGTGGAGAGAGGGGATTGTTAATCGCATTACGTCATCAGGCATTGTGACAGGGACCTGTAAACGCCGTCGTAAAATTTGACGAAAGTAGGAGTGCGGCCTATGGCGAAGGACGTGTCGTCATGTTTAGAGTACAATTCAGAGAACGCGCCTTTTCCCAAAGCTGACCAAACAGCTGGCAGAGGTATATCTGATTCGACCATCCTTCGCTATGCTGTGCTTTACTACATTGCAAACCCGACACGAGGGCGACCACAAAGTCCTTTCGTCTTTTCAAATCAGCAGTGTAGCTGGTGGGCTGCACATCGGCAAGCATTAAATGCATGCTCTGGGGTCATTTGATTCTAAACCGCTGGTGTTCAGTATGTGCTTCAGATTGAAAAGCATTGTTTGCAATTAAAAAGCAGTGTTTCTCAACCTTTTTCGTTCCTTGGCCAAGACTGCTTTTGTTAAAAGTTTCGTGGCCCACTGTCTTGTTAATACGTGCTACTCTTGTATACGCATAAACAAACACGCCTTATTCGAAAGTAGTGATTTATTCCTACAGCCTGCACAAGTCGGTAGAGTACACATTCGACTACGTGTAATTCAGTGAGAAACTTTTCGCGGAACACAAACAACCAGTTTGTTAACTGTTGGCCACCTAACTCCGTAGACCACTCAAACTGCATTATGGCCCACTGGTTGAGAAACACTGGTGTACACCGAACTTGGGGAGGGCAGGGCAGCCATCGCATTTTAACGAGCTTTGCGGCGCAGTTTCGCGGTGTTGCTCTGTGACGCCAGTGGATGAGACGTGACAATCGCTTGTGTCTCTGGAATTATCTTGTCCGCCTGTCTTGCAAACTCACTCTCGCACAAACGATGCCCGCATCGTAAATCATGAGGGCGGGAAGCGTCAGAAGCGAAACTGAAAAGAAAGTAGAAAGCACGATGCGCTGAACAGCGGGGGAAGGTCGTTTATCGTCGCTCACCCCCCGATCGGTTCCGAATGCCGACCGATGCTCCGTACACGTATAAGTCGCCGACACGTGACGCGCGCGTGCTGTTTGCTTTCGCAGCGATGTCGATGGGCAGTCATCCGATGAGTCAGATGGAGCCGAGCGCTGCAGGAAGTCATAAAGAAGGTAATGTCGACTGCTGCGAACCTCCAACCCCGGCCTGAAGTCCTTTAGAAGTGGCGCGCAACCGAAAGCCCTTCTGTCTGCCGGAAGAACGTGATTTGACATAAAAATAGTTCGACTTGTTGTCCCGGACAATTCGCACATTAAGCCGTTAATCCCGTGTGCGGTTCCAGGGCTTAGTGTTGATGAGCGCTGTGGCCGATCCAGGTTTTCCGTTAAAAGGGCGCGCGAACGACCTAGAGCAGGGGTGTCAAACATACGGCCCGCGGGCCAAATCCGGCCCGCGTGATGATTTTGTAAAGTAAAAACTTATTTATTTGCTTGAGAAGTTTATCCAGTTATACTTCGATAACTGGTTACTAGATTTGAATTACTTGAAACCTTAACGCAATTGCATATATTTTATTGTTTTCCACTGTTTTCTCACGTAACAATTTCCCGTTTTCTGCATATTTCCTTCTGCATGTTCACACCGGTTTGAACTTTCAGACAGATATGTATGAACATACAAAAGTACAACTACTGTTGATAAAGTTTAACACTAAAACTCTGGGAAAAAATATACCTTGAGCTCCAGCAATGTCGATACCTTCGGAGTTCTAGGTACAACTCTAACTAAAGTTTGCTACGTAAAGCTTCTATTCCAATTATTGGCCGGAAAAAAAACTGCACAGAAATCTGTCCGACAGGGTAAAATTTGAGAATCGGTAAAAAGCAGCAACAGCAGAAAATTGCGCATTGGATTACAAAAAATGTCGAAATTGACATCGCTGGATTTTTAGTTTCAAAAAATACACAGAAATGTTAATCAAAACCACCAGCTCAAGCAACTTCCTGTCTACAGCTGGTCAACCTGGAGTGAAAACGGGTGGAACATCTTTGTAGTTTTCGTGAAAATAAGAGAAGAAAATTGTATTCTGGCGTAATAAGGACATATTGTTAGATGTAGAACTATTCCATGCTCGGATTTGGGCTTTTGGTTTTCAATAAATTGCTCAGCCTCGTTTCCCAAAATGTATATATCGAGACAGAGAAACGTTGACAAAGAATGCAGAGTTTTCCAACACAGTTTTCCAAGCCATATTTATTCGTGGCGTTGATGAAGCTTTATCTGTCACTGAAGAGATCCTCGGGTTGGTGCCTGTGATGGATACCACAACAGCAAATGATATTTTTAACTCTCTCGTTAGAGTGCTTAACAGGGTCGGAGTAGACTGACCCCCTGCTGTCAGTATTGCTACAGATAGCGCGTCATCAATGATGGGGAAAAAGTAGGTGTTGCGACAAAATTTAGATAAAAAGTACGGATTGTAACGTAAGTGGAGGACGTGAATTTTGGACATTTTACTGAATTTCGCGCCAGGAGGCATTGTGGTGCAAATCGTTAAAAATGGATCACGTCGTGCAAGTGGTTGTCCGGACAGTTAATTTCATCCGAGCCACAGGTCTTAATCACTGTCAATTCAACAGTCTTCTCAGTGATAAGGCATTTTTTATTTACGTGGGGAAATTTAAAACTTTATGTGCTAATAATCATTTTCAGGTAAGCTTGAACCAGGGACGGATCTAGGGGGGGGAGGCGATTGGGGCGATCGTCGCACCCCCAAAAAAAACCTACGAACAGCAACTTCTTTCACCATGGTTTTGTACAATTCGGATTCGCGATATAAGGCCAGTTTGCCGTCCATTGTTTTGTCACAGCAGTGTTGTAAAGTATGCTTCATCCCCCTTACAGTAGTGAATCCTTAATGAGCCTTGACTGACGAATATTGCTGAAATCGCCCCCCCTAAAATCACTGGCTGGATCCGCCCCTGGCTTGAACTTATTGCATTAAAGTTATGAAAACAGTTGGAAGTTGTCAATACTTATAACCAGGGTGTTATACAGTGATTACATTGGTCCGGCCCGCTTGAGATTAAATT
>JGI24158J21664_10005834_pt1 | contig 16146 bp, 11 predicted proteins | sample Ectturendosymbi3_FD_21664 | JGI IMG/M metagenome (IMG submission 21664)
ATAAATTAGTACAGTAATTTATCTACAGTAAATTTTTTTTTCAGAAGAATAAGATACTTTAATCCAAGTCGAAAGTACTTTTCCACAACACTGATAACTAGTATGTCAGCCGTGATCCACCAGATACTGCTAGAAAAACTCAACGAAACTAGTGAGGTTTTGTTGACCATTGACATTTGGTCCAATAGTCGCAACCCGCAGTTAGAAGATACAGTCAGCAATTTTGAAATTATTAACAAACAAATTTTCAGCGTCACTGAACGAATGTTCAAGCCTGATAGATGTTATTTGACTGTTAAAGATTTGAAGCCTTGATGTTTATCAACTGTAACAAAGATTTTAAACATTGATCATTTTTGTTTAATAATATATAAAGTGTTTGCTGCAATGGAGTAACTGACAGGAGGGATGAGGGGCGATTTGACTCCGCTGGCCAGCTAAATGCAAAAACCAGGGCCCCACTTAACTTATATTTCGGTTTTAATATTCTTTTAATTGGTTTTCGGTAGGTTGTCGTCTTTTTGCGTTTTTCGGGCATTTTCCGTTGAATTGGGTTTTGGTATGGCAATCCACACCCGGATTCACCATTATTTCTCAACGTTTTTTTCTGAGTGTTGACTTATAGGTCACCTACAGAGGCCAATTGGCCTCTTTCAGCTAAGTTTCCCTCTAGCTCAAACCTCTAGTTCCACCACTAGTTCATTGACTGTACGAACATCTCATTAGAAACGTATTGTAATTTTTTCCAATGCTTGATCCTTACAGATTAGTAATTTCTTTTATTGCATTCATTAATATCGTATGTTGTCTGAAAAGATACTTGCATCAAACCATACAAATGGGGTTCGTTTTCATTCTGAAGATGTTTCAAGACAAATGTAATCGCGATTGTAATCGTGATTACTTTCAATGTAATCGTAATGGGATTACATTGTGATTTTGTTGATGCGTGATCGTAATCGTAATCGATTGCATTGTGATTTTGTTTATTCGTAATCGTAATCGAGCACGTGGCAAGTAATCGTAATCGATTACATTTGTGCTGTAATCGCCCCATGTCTGCCTCCAAGATTCCCACCATGGATACGCAGGGAGCAAGGAGCAAATCCCGCAAAAGAACTTGGATGTTTAGGGGGCGCTTGCAGTTTGGCCAGAACTAGACAATATTAGGGCGACATCAGTAATACCAGGCCAGAACGCAGTTCAAAATATAATTGCCGCGTTGTTGTCGTTGCTCGCAACGAACAATGAGTTTGTGTGTGTTGAATGCTTTGGCCTTTCATTAGTCCTTTGTAGAAGTGTGACTAGTTGAAATAGGTTCGGATGTTAAGTAAGGTGTTAAGTTAGTTTGCCTTGTGTCTGGTTCCTTTCAAAACGTAAAGTACTGTTTTCGTACAGGTGACAAAACCTCGGTTTCGAAACCAGCTGCAAGAACTATTCGTGGGGTTCAGTTGCCCTAACGCATCGTGATATTTATAGTTTATGAACAGTACGTAAGATTAGATCAAAGTATACTGTGTCAGACTTAAGACTGCGTTGCACTAACTAACCGTCATACGCTGTGGTTTCAGCCAGGCCTGTAGCCATAGCCAGAGTTGAAATTTGGGGCTATCAAAATTTTTGGGGGAGCAGTATTTTTATCATTTGAATCTATTTCCGAACATTAAATAACTGTTTAAGTCTAGCCAACGCTTTTTTAGAAGCCGAAATAATCTCTGCCTCTTATGGTGCAGGTGTAACAACTAACTATAAGCTTTTCCTCGAAAAGGTGCATGCGTTGCTAAACATGGTTGATGCGGCTGTGGTGAGAATGAGAATATTTGCGCTACAAGATGGAGAAATTAGTGGGAGTGTGGAATTCCATGGCTCAGTGAATAAGCTCAAGCTGCGCAGTTGCCGTTAGAAATGTCCAAACCAACTTTGAGGGCAGTGCCTCGAATTCAAGCCCCGTGGTTGCGGTTATGTGCTCAGCTGGTAAACTTACTCCAAAAATTGGACATCAAAACACCTTGAAAATATAAAGCCAAAGCAACAATTATTAGTACGGAAAATTCGCTGTAGTTTTAATGTGATTGTGAGTGTTTCAATCATGGCAGAGTTTGTTGATGTAAAAAGTTCAATGGTGTACTGAATGACGCTCAAAAAAGTTGTTGCTTCACAAAACATGAGACAGACATGTTTATAAACAACTGTTTCTGACAATTTAGAAATGCATTCAGTATGTTCTTATTTTTAATGTTTCTTAGTGCGCATCAGACTCAAACGTGGGTGCAGTGCACACAGACAACCAATTAGATTAATAACTTTGATTGCCTTCTATCATTTTTGTAGTATTTTCAATAAGTGTATCCTCTACTAATGCTTGTACAATATATGATCCAGTATCTGCTTGGATGGGTCACGTGGTAAGTTATCTCATAGATTTGAATTTTTGGTTCAATACGGCTCTCCCAAAAAACAACTCTTTTATTTGATCTCTTTGGAAAAAAACTTGCCAACACCCGAGCTTGCAGGCCACGTTGCGTGCTGAAAACGCGGGTGATTGGGCTCAAATGGCAAGAAAGCCACGAATGCGTTGAAGTGCGGTTTCAGTGATGCTCATGCGCGAATTGCACAAATGTTGAAGCACTAATTGAAATCAATGAATGCTGACATGCTTGTGAACTCGTAAAAGCGACTCAAGCGAGCCGACGTATAATCTGTGTGAATTACCTCAGAAAATCTCTTCAATTTACGCGTAACTGGTAATAAATATTGCATCGGGTCATTTACCGCGTAGTGTAGAATTCAAAAACAGACAGCGCACACCGATCAATGCAAATTTGTCGGAATACAGGGATGAATTGTTCCAAACATTTAGCATTTCACTCAGATATTTTTTTCAAACACCTCTAATTAGGTGATATATATTGGATCAATCCCGCCCCGAAGAATACTAGACAACAAATATTTTGCCAATTCCTTGAGTCTTGATGAATCTCGCAAACAATGAAAAAGCTGAAAAAAAGAAAAAGAAAAAGCTAAAACTCAGTCTTAAGTTAAGCTAGAAGTCAAATGATGGGTAAATATAACATATATGTACTGACCAAGCACAGCGACACTGTTTTTGGTCTTACAGGTCAATTTATCATCAGGTCATGTGACGAACATTGCTTGATTGAATCTAGCAACGGATGTCAGTCGTTTCTAACAGATTTTAAAAAAGTACTAATCGAAGAAGAAGCAAACGCGACTTACAACATTTCTTCATGTCATGCATCGTGTTGCAATGATGCAGATCTCTGCAATCAAATAGACCTTTCAAAGCATTTACCGGCACCAGGTTTGTGTTGAAAAAACTCTGTGCAATTAAATGTCAAAGTTAATATTTCAGGAGAGTCCGTTATTTCTTCAGTTTTTATCGCCAATTTCAAATGTTGTACAGTATGTAAAAACGTTTTTAATTAATCATTGTCAATTACTGCAAACTCAAATTTGCAACAGTTTTCCTAAGTGAGGAAATCGTAGCAGCACCGGTGTGTTTAAGGGAAAGAGAGCGAGGTGCTTGCCTCGGTTCCCCCTCGAGGTGTTTCGCGCGTAAATTTTCCTCATTTTTGGTGAAAAACTTATTGTCCACTTATATATCATACTCCAAACCAGATCATAAGTAAGTACACTGCTTTCAAAGGTGCCCCAACAGCCAGTGTAACGCGTAAATACTCTGCTTTTGAAGCGGTCCCAAACAGCAACTGTAATATACAGGTACTTTACTTTCAAAAGGCCCTCAACAGCAACTGCAATGTGTAGGTACTTTGCTTTCAAGGGGCCTCCAATAGCAACTGTAATGCGTAATTAATCTGCTAATCTGCTTTCAAAAGGGCCACAGCAGTGGCGGCCGATTCCAGCTTGATATAGCTTAACTGTTATGTGTTGCTAGCTTGATTCTATTTGAATAAGAGCTGATGATGCCTACATCGTAGGCGAAATATATACTGTGTAAGATCTTAAAGTGTCTTATTCTTTGCTGAGAAAAGATCTCTTTCCATAGACAGTGTTGCTAGCTTTGTCTTCCCACTTTTCAGTGTTTTTAAAGTTGTGTATCATGAATACCCTTTTGCAGTTTCTGTTATGTAAGTCATGCCTTAGTCTCAGGAAGATATCGTCGGTTGTCCCGCATATCCCCTTCACAGGATCGATCTTACCACGGTTGGGTGAATATGATTACGTCATCAGAGGGCGCTCTTTTTTCAACCTTGCCTCGGGCCCTCAACCCTAATTCCACCACTGCGTAGCAGGAAGTGTTGTCCTGTCACGATTTTTTCTTTTCACGCTTAGTTTAACATTCAAGAACACCGGTTCATGTTTCAGGCTTAGAGGTGAGTAGCTGAACTTGTCTGAGTGCAACGTTCGACTTTTGTTTATCTTCAATGGAAAACCAACAAAAAAAACAACGAAAAGTGTGGCGCAGCACAAATCGCTCCAAACAAGGGATCAAAGTGAAATGTATTCAAATATTCTGCGACCATGGTTTAACTACGGGAGCGAATTATCCTCCCATTTTCAAAGTTCGCCCCTCTAAGACTCCACCAAGCTTTGAAAAATTGCAGTGTGACCTCAGTATTTTCCGAGTACTTCAAAGCTAAAGTAATGTATGCATTTCCCTAAATGCACAGAAGTTAATATTGACGCTGTGTTTTTTTCAGCCCTCGCACGGCTTTACCATATTCTGAATGTTTTGTTTATTGCTCATCTTCATTTTCTACAAGCGAGAGTGCCGATGTACGCAACCGGCAATAATTTGAGTTGAAACAATTGCACTGCGTTTTCGACGCAGTAACGAATGACACCACTCTGGTCGATATCAAGGGTGTACAACCTGCGGCCTTCGATAAAAACTTACGCGGCCTTGTGCATATATAATTCCAAATACACATTATGGCGACAGTACATCAATAATCACTCTTTTGTCTATTCTGTGCGAATACTTAGCAGAAAGACGGCCAAAGAGATGTGTGGAAGCAGGATACGTTCAGTTTGCGGAAGCAGAAGACAAGCAATGCAAAAAATAGAAATATCTTGAACTCACTGCATCAGTCATTCATATAAATCAGGGGTGCGGAACCTGCGGCTCGCGGACCAAATGCGGCCCGCGTTAACACTTCATATGGCCCGCATCAGAATTTTCGTTACCCAAGTACAACATCGCGTCAGAACGAAGCTCCATAATAAGCAAGTACTTAGATAGTAAGTCAAGAGAAGTCACTCTTCCACATATGTAGTTAGATGAAGGTAGAATTTTAGGATAAAATTAATTTGTTTTGTGACCCGCCAGCGATAATGCGTAATTCATGCGGCCCGTGATGGTAAATAGGTTCCCACCCCTGGTATAAATAAAAGTAATGCGGCTGACAGTAGCAAAAAGTTGTGCACCCTGGTCTATATGAATTGGATGACCACTGACCAGTCATAGCCGAGTCGACGAGCGTGTCACTGTTGGAAGCAACAGGATCAACCGTTTGCTTTTGCGGACAAATTGGTGCATCCTTTGAACAGGTCTTCAACATCTGCTTCCTCGGATTTCAGCTGTGTACGACCAAGCGAGAATGAAAACCAGCATTAAAAATTACGTCTCTCCAGTAAACCAAGAAAAGTGTACGCTGCAAGTAAGCGGGATTACACTGGAGCATTTCGAGCAGATCAAGTACCTTGGGGCGGTATTCACGAGTGACGGAAGGCGGAACAAGGATATTGATTCATGGTTTGGTAAAGTATGCGCAGTTCTTCATGGGCTTTATCGCTCTATGGTCACAAAACTGGAGCTGTCAAATACCGCAAAGCTGTCAGGTTTCAAATCGTTTTTTGTTCCGATCTTAATCTATGATCATGAATCAAGTGCTATCTCAAGTACTAGTGGCAGAGATAAAATATTTGAGAAGAGTTCACGGCGTGACACTTCGCGACAAAGTGCGCAGATGTGAAATTCGTAAAGTTCTAAAAGTCGAGTCACTTCTCCGAATAAAGAGATCTCAGCTACGATCTTTCGGCCATATGACTAGAAGGCCCCAGAAAAGATTGGCGAGCAAGTCATGCTGGCTACACGCACGGGAAAGCGACCCAGAAATCGGCCAAAGACCGCGACGTGATTATGATTACATTTCTGACCTTGCTTGCTATCTTCCTGGTGTGGAGTCAATAGAACTATTTGAAATTGCTGAAAACCGTCAGGTATTTCGAGTCTTTCTAGAGATGCTGCTCTCGCGATCCTCCTGAGAGAAAAAGAGGGTATGAACACGAAAAAATTACACAGGTGATATTTTCAAGTGTAACAGTTACATCAGCAGGTAGTTAGTCTGCGTCAAATAAAAAAGCAAGTTCCGCTAACCTTTGTAATGTCTGGTAAAACTCCCCGATAAACCGAAGCAACATTGTCAGAAGTTCGACGCATACGTCTGCAAGATTCGGAATTTAAAAGTTGGTTTGGTGCCTATCCTGCTGATTCAAGAACAGCCCATTGCAAAGTTTGCAATGACACAATCATAGCGATACATTGTGAACTTACAGGTATGCTGGAAGCAAAAAGCACTCAGCTATGGCTAGATAACTTTTGTGCGTTCACCCAAGTGCAAATAACACAAAGTTTTGAGTTACAAAGGTCAGATTTGGAAAGTTGCAGGGCTGAAGCTGCGATCAGTCTGTTTATCGCAGAACATTTTCTTTAAACACAGGCGGGCATTTAGCAGAAATTGTCAAAAACTCTGTCTGACAACAAAGGAAGCAAGCTGCTGCTACATCACTCAAAATATTCAGCATTATATGTTGGGGCCTCATTTTATGGGGAGCGTGAAGGATGAAGTTGGTGAAAGCAAATACCGCGCGTTGATAGATGAATCCACTGATTAGGCTGGCAATTAATTATTGCAGTGTTCAAAAAGAGGTTATTGTATCTGCATTTCTGCAATTAATGCAAATAATTCAATGTGACGCTGTGGACATCGCTTGTGCTCTGGAGACCACGTTACAAAGTTTTGGCTTGAATTTAACGAATGTGGTGGAAATTGATGCTGAAAATTCCCGTGTCATATATGCAATCAATAATAGCGTGTTTGCTGAACTTATAAGGCAGAAAAACTCGTGCCTCACCTGATACACACATCCGTTGGTGTGTCACTCAGTCCAATTGGCTATTTCTCACGCAAGAGCAGGCACATTGCGAAGACACCTAGAATTTCTCATCAATGAAACATATGCTTGGTTTTCAAGATCATCGGCGAGGCAAAAAGCGTGTGCAGAACTTTAAGAAATGGCAATGAATGATGGACATGAACCTATGAAACTTGTGAAGTCCTACCAATCTCGGTGGTCGTCGATCGTTTGTATGGGGCGCCGTTCGTAAAAATATTATATCTGACAGATTTAGCACAAAAAGTGTTATCTCTGCGCAGAGATAATTATCTCTACGCATACTTAGCTATCTCTGCGCGCATTTAGCTATCTCTGCGCGCATTTAGATATCTCTAAGCAGAGACAGCTATCTCTGCATGCCTTTAGCTATCTCTGCGTGCATTTAGCTGTCTCTGCACAGAGATAGCTATCTCTGCGCGCATTCAGCTATCTATGCGCAGGAATAGCTATTTCTGCGCGCATTTAGCTACCTCTGCGCAGAGATAGCTATCTCTGTAAACATTTAGCTATCTCTGCGCAGAGATAGCTATCTCTACATGCATTTAGCTATCTCTGCACATTTTTAGCTAAGTCTGCATGCATACATAGCGCTAAAGCGTGTCGGAGGAAAACATGGTATCCTGTCTGAAGAAAAACTTGGTGTTCTGTTTCAGTCATCCAGACAAAAGCTAGGCTACTGAAAGGCATGAATTCCCTGGCGTCATATAAAGTTAGGTGGTTTCAGGTCTAAATTATACTGGTTTGATAATAACATTGGTTTGTGCAGACGATGGGCTGCAGTAAACTTGTGGTGGTGGTCTTAGTGTTAGTGCCATTTTTTGCTTAAAATTTCAGAGGATCTCGTCAAGTCTGACCATTCCAACTGTTCTCACCAGTCGCAGCTCCCCGCCTCTCAGCGCCTTCAGGTGCACAAAGAGAATGCTCTCACAGAAAGAGCACGTTGAAAGCGAAGTGCTCGCTTGGAGACGAGCACCGTTTTGTAAAGAGAGTAACGCTCTCATAGAAAAAGCGCAGAACTGCTCAGTTAGGCGTTCTTGCCCGAAAATAACGTTGGCAAAACACATCACTTTAGTAGCATTATCACAATAAGCCCTACTACTTCGAGAATCAAAGAAACGAAGGATGCATACGTTCGTTTATGCAATAAGCTGCAATACCTACTCATTACATAACATAACCAGCATTCCCGTACTGAAATGCGATGTTCAGTTGCGAGATTTAAAGCAACTCAAGCTGCAAACATAAGGTGCAATGCATCCTGTTTATAGAAAAATTTGGTCTTCTCTTTCAGTGATCCTGGCAAAAGCTAGGCTACTGTATGCATCCTTGAATTACCTAAAAATAGCAGATTTTTGGCAGAATTTCACAATTTTTAGCAGCAAATTTGTGATATAGTTTTTATCAGAAACTTTAGTAGTATTTAGTGACACCAATTAGCTGCTAGCAGATTTAGGTCATAAACATCTGGCAGCACTGCTGAAGAATGACTTTGTCAGCGTTGAATTTTTGTTGATATCCACATTTTTCCACTGTTTACTTTCAATGCGAAACGAGGAAGCAAAAGCAATGCTACCATAACACCGTACCTTTGTTATAAAAGCTAGCCAAACATTTATATAGTGGCGTAAAGAGGGGAAGGAAGAGCGATGTCCCGGCCTCGAGTTTTTAGAGGGCGCTGAGAAAAGTCGGTCGGCATCTTGTACAAAAATGTTACAACTGGTGCTCCTTTTACATTCATAATCGTAAGCAATTTTGCTTCAAAGCATACAGCAAGCCTTACTTTAACGTCTTCATGCGTCACAAAACTTTTCTTGTTTCAAGTTCAGCCATGTGCAGTTCGAACGAAAGCTTTAATGCGTAAGTACTGGAGAAGCTTGCAGGTATGCTGACTTGCCACCACTGCAAGAATTTGTGAGTTTAACTCTCTTATATATTTAATCGTGATCATAAAGTTGATAGATGACCACTAGGAATGTCAAGTCAAGATCTTAGTGATCCTCGAGGTAAAAACGGCAGCTAAGGCAGAACCAGAATCGCGGAAATCAGAAAGTGCATTGGATCATTTTCTTGCAAAGAGTTATACACAACTTATTGTATTACGAGTCATATCCATGACCCGCAAATTTGCAGCCTGTTTTTCCAACATTATCTGCTTGATTTTTTGACCAACAATGTTTCTAAGATAATCAGTAGTTAGAGAAAACTTGCATATTAATACTTCAACCATTCAAGATTCTGAAATCAAGTCCTTTGGCAAGGAAAAATCTGAAACACGACACACATGTGTAGCGTTTTCTTTTTGTAACAAAATGTCGAGAACACTTTATGCTATGTTACAAAGTTCGTTATTCCAGCCGAACGTGTTGCATAAAGCAGCGGTCTCTACGGGTATTTGAATTTATATTCTATTACTGATAAGCCCAGATTAAGATCTGTTGCTTATGGCTTTCAATACCACGTAGTGGCTTTCCATTACAATTTAAAGCTCTTGGTACATATAAAAGTGTTATGTCGAAGACTATGCAACTGGAATAGAAACAAGTTACATTTTTTACCACAGGGCGACGCCAATGCTACGAAGGTGTGCAAGAAATCGACGCCAACAAAGAGGTATTGATAAACACCGTCAAACCCTCAACCTGTCTAGCGAGTGAAAGCAGCGATTCTATTCCCTCTTGTTTGCGAGTGCACTTCGAAATGTATGGTGGAACACCCCAAAGTAAGTACATACCTTAGTTACCGCAGAACATACACCAGACATCCATTTAATGAGCAAAGCACCACAAGTCAACTTAGAGCTACTTTGGCAGTGACAGATGACAAAACAAATGAGGCGAATACTGGGACAGCGTACTGACATACCACTCAATTTTCGCACACGCGTTTCTTCTCTGAAGGGTCGCGGCACAGGGGGCAGCAGCCAAAGAATGTCTCGAAATACCTGATGTTTTCCAACAACCTGTGGCAGTTGCTCTGGCTGTTCACCAAGACGGACAAAGCCAGGTCGGAAATGTAATCGACCTCTGGGCCTCTTTCCCGTGCGTGTAGCCAACAGGGCTCGCCAATCGTTCTTCATATTTTCTCGTCACGTGACTGAAACATTGTTGCTGGGATCTCTGTAATGGAAGCAGTGTTGCCATTTTAGCTGTTTTGCTGCTAGATCTAGCAGGTTTTTCTCAGTGTTAGCTGGACATTTTTCAATCTAGCAACTAGCTGATTTTCTGGCAGGATTTTGAAAACCCTTTAGCAGGTAGCAAATTCCTGGCCAAATATTTGTTCCAACCATTTTTGGAGATGAAAACTTTTACACCTTCTTCATCAAAAAATTGTTTACCTTCTTTCTGACGATTTATATTGGGTAACACAAAGACCATAGCTGCCTTTAATCATTTGGATGCATAAATGTACCATTGCTATTACCATTGGAGTTTCTATTATGACGCAGCGAAGCTGCTTCAAGAAGATAATTTCATCATAATAACAAATAACTGGATGGCTTGGTGAAGCCTTAATATTTGCTTCTGTGCCTAGTGAACGCATTGGGTTTAAAAGACTACATTGGCAGCATATATTTTTCTTCCATGACACATATGATTTTTCCAGGCGGTTCAGTTACTCCAGGAAGTCATAGGCCTATTGTCTGGTCCATTGATAGTGCGTGCAAGACCAAAAATTGATACATAGCTTTACAAGTTTTTTTAAACACCTCAAAAATAGCAGTTTTTTCAGCAGAATTTCACTCTTTTTAGCAGGCTTTAGCTGAAAATTTGTGACGTGGTTTTTAGCAGGATCTACCAGTTTTTCGTGACATGGTTTAGCAAGTCTAGGTGACAACCGTCTGGCAACATTGAATGGGAGTGACTCAACATTCAGGGCTTTACGATTTTCACAGCTGCGTACTTTGTCGCGAAGCATTGCACCGTAAACTCTTCGCAAATATCCTATCTCTGACGCTTGTAAGATAGCACTTTTTTAGTCATTTCTCAAGATTCATGATCATAGGTGAGGATCGGAACAAAAACAGATTTTTAAACACTGACAGCTTTACGGTGTTTGAAAGCCCCGTTTTGTGATCACGAAACGATAAATCTCACGTAATACTGTGTTTGCTTTACCAATCCGTGTATCAGCCTCCATTATTCCCCCTTCCGTCACTCTTGAATACCATGCACCCCAATCCCAAGTACGAACTACTCGACCTGCAACAGTGTATTGCTACTTACTGGCAGCATACGTAACTTGAGTGTCTGGAGAGACATAATACCCGGTTTTTTGAGAGACAATTTTCATTCCAGCTGATCGCACGCAGACGCAAACCGATCACGTGCATGTTGAAAACCTTGTTCAGTTATTGGAAGAAGTACGAAACCGTCGACAAAACTAAACGGTTGATACTGATGAATCCAACAGTGCCACCCTCGTCAGCTCGGCTGTGGCTTTCCATCCGATTCATATAGAGTATGCTGAGACGTGGCGACAACACACAACGTTGTCGGAGACTAACAACCACGGTGAAAGCTTGTTATTTTAACGACGCTGTCATCAGACACACACAAAGTTCACAACAAGAATAAATGACAATACGTATTTATTAAGCAGCCATTAACACCATCTTTACGCAACGCCCCTCAAAGCTTTTCTCGAGGTCCCGGCCGTATGCTTTTTCAAGGTCGACAGAACGCGCACAGACATCTTTGGTATCTTGCCCATACTTCTTGAAAACTTGCTGGAGAGTGAAAATTTGGTCTATCGCGCTACGACCTGGACGAAAACGGCGTTGGGCCTCTTACAGCCTAAGTTCAATTATTTTGCACCATCTTTATTCAAGGCATTTGGGATACACTTTTCAGGAAGGCTACGGAGGGACATTCCACTGTTGTTAATGCATTCCCTCCTATTTCCCTTCTTGTGAATTGGAATGATCACCTCAGTTTGCCAATCCATCGGTGTCCTTCCAGAACGCCAGGCCATCTGACCCACACGAGTTAGCCAAAGACCGTGGTCTAGGTGAACGTTGTCTCAACGCCGGATTAAAAGAGTTTGACAGATGCGATAACACACAAAAAGTGAGGTTTCCACTTGCGGATGGCTGATGGGGAGATTGTCGCACACTTTTCCAACGATCCCCTCTTGCTTAAAGCCTGACCGCGGTATGTCACCCAGACGAAGACCAATGCGCAATGGTATTAATCTTTTTGCACATTTCATGGTATAGTAACTGCACAAAGGGTTAAGCCGTTGGACAAACCGGTCAAACCATCAGAGGCAGGAGAGTACAGTTTAGTGATAGCCCCTTCTACCTCATAACCACCCAATTTACGGACCTCTCGACAAAAAACGCAAAAATGGAATGTACAGTTTATATATAAAAATGCTCATAGGAGTAATGGTGGAAAGTGAAATTGAGATGCTTACTTGTACATTTGGAACATTTTAGCATAGTTAGGTGTTGAGCATAAGTGCCGATATCTGCGCCCAGACAGCTAATTGCGCAAGAGAACGTTTAGATTCGCTACAATCGTTGAGGTTGTCGATAGGCTTTAGAGAGGTTGATTAGAATGATAATAATTAATGCTTTCCTTTCGCTTTTTTCTGAACTGTGATAAAAAGTGAAATGATATTTTGCAGTAGTAATGCTAGTAAGAGTGCTCAAACACTGCGATAAGAATTGTGGAACATTGTTGTTTGGCTTCCGTTAACCTCTGCGTTGTGCACGGAATTAATTAAATCTGGCTCTACGACGCGATGTATAGAAACAATAAGATATTTACTCTCCGCGCTCTGTTTACCAACCCATGATGATGTGGTCTCATTAAACGCTGCAGAAAGTCACTATGGCCCAAGTAATTCTGGGTGCACTGACAACTAGACTTTTAACGAAACACTTTAATGCGCTTGTTGTTTGAATCGGGACGGATCAGCTTTTATGTTTTGCAGCCAGCGGTTCGTTTGTGATGCTCGAATGTCAACCCACCGAAGTTTGTGACTCAATCACCTGCGAGTTTGTTACAAGGACGCTTCCTAGAGCCGTAAGGGAAATCGTCACCTCATGTGAAATCTCGTGTTGCAACGATAACTTGTGCAACTTTTCTGTGTGTTGCAGAACAAACGTTGTTTTTTTATACACCTTTGTTTTCAGTGTAATGCTTTACTGTAGTTTAACTTGATGCTTTTGTTTAACTACGCTTCATCTCACGGAGAGCTTCTATTCATGCGTGCTATGCTTGCTTGCAACAAAACAAAAACAGCAACATTTTTGGCTTTGTAGCCTGAACTCAGCTGTCTCTACACTGCTGCGACTTTGCACTAAATGGGCCTCAGTGTTTTGTTTTAGAAATTTTTTTAGTATAGTATATCCTTACACATTCAATCTTCACGCGTTGTTTAATTGCCTGTGTAGTGCATAAGCTCAATTGTACAACGAAATACAACACATCGCTTACATCTTTCAGCATTTGATCGACTTTTTTACAATTTGAGCTGTAAAGAGTACACCAAAATTTCTGTCAAATGACGTTGATTAGACTCACTAATGCAACGAGTCAAGCAATTTTGTATGCCTAACTGCTGTTAGCCCACAGTGGCCTAATTAATTTTTAAGTAAAAGCATGAGCAAGCCTTGTCGTTTCGTGCAAAAACATGCACTACCTTTCAATGTCTGTGCGTGTCTCAGCATGGAAGTTACAGCGTGCTTTTGAAATGCTACTGCCCTTTTATATCGTAGATGACAATTTCGTCAGGGGAAATTCCTCAAACATGATGATTATTGGAACGGTGTGATTACGATCTACACGGGACTTAATGTAGTGTAAGCTCATGAAGTTCGCTACAATGTAGAAATTGCTCATCGATCTTTTGAAATAATACTTTGTCAACGTTTTCTTTCGCTTGAAAGATATAAATCAACTTGGCCGTGATGATACAGTCGCTCTCTGATATTTGGGTTTACCAGATACATTTTGGTTTTAAACAACTTGCATCAGCATTCACTCAGTAAGAACTACTTCTTTAAAAAGTGCAGATTGTTTCGTTAAAAACGATTTGTGGCATGACACACCAAATTAGGAAATAAAGTTTCATAACCTTATCAAGCACCTTTGGTTGCATTTTAATGACATGTTGCCAAAATCATAAAAACAATGGTACTAAAATAAGTTAGAAAAAACTAAGATAGCACGTTTGAGGCTGCAGGATTTTAAATAAAACTTGCAGCATACACTGACAGGCAGCCTTGTTCACAATAACACTTCCCGTCTTTTTGGCCAATGAAGCCAGCCAGCTACTGAGCACGAAAGCGCAAGATCGAAAGCCCTTTCCCTTATTTCTCCCATTAGAAAGAACAACAGCTGACACATTAGCGCCTATTGCCTGAAAATTAACTCGTAGAAAGGAAACCTTTAACAGAATTTTCGAAGAAATCGAAAAGGGGTCTGTGGATAACCTTGTTTGGGCGTTCGGAATGTTCACCCAAAAGCTGGGAGAAAAATATTCAATTTTATTGCACACTGACCATTCGCACCCATTTTTAGATATGTTTGATTATGCAATAAAATAGTTGAGTTAAGCAAGGCTTTGTAACAAACGTTTTCACAAAAGAAAACTAGCAATGAATCCCGTCCAGCGGTGACTTGGTATGGAAAGCTGTTTGCCGCAGTATGAGAGAGGCTGCAAACGGCTTGGGGTGATTTTGGTTTCGGCCCTCTATGATGGCCCATTTGCGTCACGTAAAAATTTTCTTACAAAAATACCACAGCAAAAGATTTTTCACAAAATAAAAATCATTTTGCTAAAATACTTTTCCAAGAGCAAAATCTCATGACGAACTTTTTTTGTAACTGCAGGCAACTCCGCCAATGATGTGCTTTCTATTCGAGTTTGAGAATAAACCATCTTGTAAAACTTATATTGCATGTTCGTTTTTTACTGAAGTTTTTATCTAATAAATCATCACTAACCTTGTTTTTTCTACGGTATGATGCTTTGATCTCAACGAAGTCTATTGTTTTTTATAATCATTGTTGAAGTCGATTTTCAACATGAAATCCTACCTCAAATTCTCAATACCTTGCCTTGATTCGAGAAGGCATTTGACTAACTCGTGTGTGTCAATTGGCTTGGATTGGCAACCTATGGTGATCTTTCCCATACACAAGAAGGGAGACAGGAGGAATGCAATAATTACCGGGGCATCTCTCTCCTTAACCTCCCTGGAAAAGTGTATGCCAAAGGGCTCTGCAAAGAGATACCCCGAAATAAACCGTATATATCAAACCTGGAAAATAGTCAGTGCGGTTCAGTGGCGCAGCCAGCCCAAAATTTTGGGGGTAGCAAAATACTTGATTTTAGGCGAGCAACAGTATATATAGTTTGGGATATCGCCTCTCAAAGAAAAAAATAACTAAATATGCCAAACAATTTGGGGCCATGGCCCCCTGGCCGTCAAGTTGTTTCATTTCTGCTGAGAAGTTTGTTTGTTCAGCGTCGTTAAATAAAAACCGTTCACTGAATTGGTATTGGACTCCTCCAAGGGTGTGTGCTGTCACCAAGCCTCTTCATAGTCTATATCTGGGGCAAGGAACCCATTTGCTATCACGGGCCGCATGAAATGTGGAATATCGCTAGCAGCAGGCTGCAAAACATAATTTAATTTTTTGCTAAAACTCTGGCTCTCATCCTCCCAAGGAACATCACTTTAGAACAGGGGTTCCCAAACTTTCTCTGGCCATGTACCCCTTCAGTATTTTGATACATGAGCATGTACCCCTAAACATGGGTGCTGGACTTGGATTTTTTCCAGGGAAGGGTCAGTAGTGGTTTTCCAGGGGTGGGTCAAAAATATATTTGCAGGGGGCCAAAAGTGGCAAAATTGCATTTCCACCACTCGAAAGTAAGAAAACAACCTTTTTTGCAAAAATATGATGAGAAAATGTCCAATTTCAAAATCCGGGGAGGCGTTGGCCCTCTTTTCGACGCCCATGTCCCTAA
>JGI24158J21664_10005835_pt1 | contig 16145 bp, 10 predicted proteins | sample Ectturendosymbi3_FD_21664 | JGI IMG/M metagenome (IMG submission 21664)
CTACTGCAGTGCTTCCCATACCGGTTTCATGTGTTGTGTTAAATATTTAAAATTTATCTATTGAGTTTGTGCCGTATCTACAGTTGCTGTATTTTTGTATTGTGCGGCATATGCCTGCAAATAAGGTTGGTACTTGTGCCGTTGAGTTGTAACTGGTGTGCAGTAGATAAGATTAATAAGCGTTAAGTTCAATCTAGCTCTTCCAAAGAGAATATTTCTATTAGCAGTAACGTTTCAGTTATAAGCTTTGGTGCGCTGCGTGAAGAAAACTGAGTACAATTGGGCACCACGAGTGAAGCATGGATAAGATTAAATCTATTCTTTAGCCTCAGAATTTTTCAAGTGGACGAATGCTCACTCAAACTTTGTTTATGATTTTCCCCTCATCAATTTTAATAAAAAACGCTCCATTGACTAAACTTACATGTAGCATGAACTTATATGTAGCTAAACTTCCCCCCACTTTGATTCCCGATCAGCAAAGAAGTTGCCATTCCCAGTGGTTGCGTCGCGTACCGCAATTATTAAAAGCCGATCTTTGCAAAGTGAAGTCTCTAGTAATCGTCTTGCAACCCCACCTTTTCCTTAATTTCAACATTTTCTTCGTCTAAAATATCAATTTTTAATCTCGTTACATTGCACATTTCTCGCTACCTTGATTTTGACAAATTCTGCAGTGGTTGGGAAGTTACCATCGCCGCCCCCCTACCTCGTACGACTGATTTCATCGGAGTTTTCCACTTCCCTCGCAATTATAGTCAACGCACTTTCAGATGAACCGCAACCAGAGATTACATCCAGATTCGAATAAGTTCAGATGCTACGATGTCCAAAGCAAAAACTCCAGGCAGAAGAGGTTTACCTACAGTCTCTGCTGCTTTTTAAGATCATCATTTAATCTCATTAATTTATTCCTCTGAAAATGTTGCGTAACATGGACAAGGTATTCTAACTTGTTAGGACGTACAGCCGGAAAGGAAACAGTGGGTTTCATTCCATCACTAGCCTTGTGTATTAATCTGCTTAGTTTTGAAATCAACGTTGCAGCACACGCTTTTCACATTTCATCGTAACGAACCTCATCACACTATATGACTCATTAAGAAACACATTATTCAACGGAGAGTGCAATCGAAACGGATCGCATCCAACAGAGGCAGCATGCCTCAACACAACCTTAAGTCTTCTGCTCATTACACATAAGCTCTAGGTTTGCTGCAAGCTTTCGAGGAATCAGACGACTTGGCTCTGCTTTCAATGACTGCGATAATTCGCACTTGCACATATCTGTATTCAAGTGCTCTTGTCCCAAAAAAGGCGACGAGGTCGAATTAATCAGGATTTTTTTTGATGCGAAATCGACTTCAGGCAACTCTACGAACCCAGTCCTGAAATCTCATGTCAGTATTTTCTATTTGAATAGGATTTCAGGACTAAGTATGCGCAGACGTACATGAAATCGATTTTAAATAATTCCTGATTGATTCGACATTGTCGCTTTTTCGGAAACCAGCTGCTCAATACACAAAAGCGATTTCATGGTGTAGTTGACGAGGACGAGGATTTCCTGTGCTTGAAGTCCGAGGGTTGTCACTGTTAGTGCTTGCAGGTCCAATAAAACGCACTGCACAACTGAATGATTGCAGCAATCCATTTCAAAGGTATTTGTTGGCAACAGATTTATGGAAAATAAATATGATTCAGTCCGCAGCGACTAAAAACGGTAAAACATCACTTGTAGCGACAACAGTGAGCAGCTGGACAGAGCGAACATAAGAAATAGACACGAAAAAATTCCGCCACAATTAATGTCGTAAAGTACGAAAAGGCGAGCGTCGCCCACAAAACAAAACGTTGATAATACTGTGACAACCAGGCCCAGACCAGCGCACTCGTGACAAATCACTTTTTCAAAACCAATTTCTGCGACACCAACATGAACGTTAAGAAATCATTTGTTGATTTAAAAAAAACGGAGTTACCTGTAAACGGATTTGTTTTTAGGCGTGTCACTTGACAAGAGTTGGTCGAACGCTGAAGAGTTCATTCTGAATTAGTGCTTGATGGCTGGACAATACGAAATAAAATACATGACCCAACAAAACAGTTTCTACATTTGGACAAAACTAACGCTTGCCAACTCTTACTGCGGCCCAGAGGATAGGAACTGCAAGCAACAAAACGCAAGCGTCCCGAATCTTTTTCGGAACAAGCAGCCAAGCGTTTCTTCCGGGATTCCGGAGCATACTTCCGATGCGCTTGGCAATTCATAGAAATCAGATCGTGGGCAGTTCTTTCCATCAACGCGCGATAACGATATAACTGCTTGGTTAGATTGACCCCCCAAGATTGTTGTACAACCCGGGAAGACTCATCTATATTTCCGAATGTAAACAGCGTGCCGGGATGAGTGATAAGATCGCTAACGTCATGAAACACCTGTCCGTTGAACGTTAGCACGCAAGATGTTTTGTTAACAATCTGAGTATCTCCACCAACCTCGAAACACTGATTTGAATTAAGTTCACCATTGCCGTTTGCAAAAAATTGCGGCTTTTTGAAGGTGATTGCATATAGTTCGTATTGTTTTATAAAACTTTGGAGCCACTGTGGCAGAGCGTATTGGCGCATCCCTGAATACGACAGAAAAAAATTGGTTCGGCATAATCACAACGCCCTGCGGATCAAAGCTTGATCACCACTACTGTAAGGAATTACTGTCCTTCATGGCAAAACATATCAAAGTGCAATGAAAAAGCGCTATCGGGTGGAAACACACATTTGAAAAGATTTTTTTACTACGAAGGTTTCGGGTTGCGTAAATGGCAACATGTCGCGTATATATTTGTGTAAAAAATCCCAACCTTTTATTTAGACAATGAGCTTGGGCCGGAAGTCTTTTGAGATTTTTTCATGCAGACGCTACTGCGATGTTGGCTCAGACAGTCGTTTGGCGCAGTCGCAGTCCGCGTTGCAAACTAAGCACCGTCCTTGCTATTTCGGTGAGGTGGTCATGATTCAAGAAACGACAAGCAGTGCAGAAACACTGGAGCAGAATAAATGTAAACACTGGAGAATCATGCAAACAGAAGAGAAGAAAGAGCGAAGGTTCAGCGGATGTCACAACGCAAACAGGCTGCTCAAGATTCCGCGCACGATGCACTTTTCACAAGCGGGCACCAACTGCTATAGAGTAACAGCAAACCAAGTACAGTATCGAAAACCGGAACAGTGGCTTCACACTGGACCTTGCTGAGCTGGACTATACTTGCGGGTCAAGTTGGGGAAGGCGTGCAGTGGCAGCGTGACGCCTAAGTGTTTTGCAGAGCGCCGACACATTCGTCGAGCAAGCTTTATCGGCAAGACCACGATGTCGTCAAAACATTGCTGAAAAGTTTGCAGAGTGGTATACCAGTAACAAAACGAGTCTTCTTCGGGCAACTGACAGTATTAAGATGCAAAGCCTAAGACGCGTAGGTCTTGAATTGTTACTCTGCCGCACAATGTACTCCAGTGCACGTAATCGCTGCTTCCGACATGTGTCAGAGTCGATTGCATTGAACGAAAAAACTTAATGACTGCTACAGGGTCAAGCTGACGGCGGGGTTCATTCGGTTAATGTCTATGAAGTTTATTTGGTCTCAACGTATTCTGACCTGATATCAATCATTTGACCCTGGGCAAATTAACTTGCAGACAAAATTAAAACTGCAAACAAGACAGGTTTACTAACTAATTGCCCATCCGCACCATTACCGGTGTGCGTTTAAATGCGCGTGTCGAATAATGCAATAACGTTTTTGTTTTTTCGTGCAGTTTTTGGCTATCAATAGAAAATTAAACCACGCAGGCTACTTCGTGCCAAGGCAGTATACTTTGTCCACCAACACCAGCACAAACCACCCACGACAATATCAATGCATTTTCCACAACTTCGAACAAAACACTATCGGACCGCCGCAACCGTTCTGTCAAACCGACATAAAATGTTCACACGATCGTTCGAGCAGCACAACAAAAATAGTTCAAGTTCAATTGCAACTTCTTTGCCGGCTTTTTTGGTCAACCGACGAGAAGAGCCCAGCGCGGGGTGATGTCTGACGTGCTCGCGCCACTTCACCCCCTAGGACCGTGCTCAGACGCAGCTTTTAAGATTATAAAAGTTTGAGTTCATGTCGAAAACTTAAAAAGCAAATGTCTATCTATGCTCAATGCAATAAATGCATCCAACGCGTGCAACAGACTGCTCGCTGGAAACGTAACACTTAGCGATGCCATCAAAATAGTTCGAAGCTCAAGGTAAGGCGCGGCATTAATGATGTAACAAACTTTCGAACTACACATGTTGTTTTCATCAGAAGTGTTCAACGGCAAGAACATAACTTCATCACTTCAAAAATCGCAATCGCTCGAGGAGTTTGCCGATACACCATTCACAATTATGGCTCCAAGGGCTTAATTACGGTATAGTTGGCTGAGGCAAGGTCGACTGTTTCAGGCAAAAGACTTTCAGCTTTCCGTCGCCTCGTTAATCAAATCATCCCAATCGGTGTCTTTGAAGAAGGGATGCGACATAAGATCGTCGAGACCCCGTACACCGTAACCCAATCGCTGAGTGGGATGGTACGTGAGCAAGCCAGCAAGCAGCGACTTCGCTTCGCTTGACAGGAAGTCGGGAAAAGTCAAAATCGTGTGACTGGTCACACCGCAGGGGTAGGATTCGTGCACGGTCTGAAAAGGAAAGAGCTGATTTGGGACAAAACAAACAGACGTTACCTTTTCAGACATGGCGATTACTATTAAGATGATTAAGACCTGATTTCAAAATATTCATTGCAACGTTTCTTCTTGACGGGTGCGTAGCCTCTGTTAAGATGTACTAGGGGTCCGTGACCCACAAATGTTTAATAAACGCTGTTCTACGCAATGCTGCTTTGCATTGTTTCAATGAAGCCAAACATCTTTGAGAATAAGCTTGGTTTAATTCGGTGTTAATTTAAGCTGTTGTTATGGTTAGCGGTAACTACAAAATGCATGACAAAAATGAAACATTTCGCAAGGTGGCTTTGTATTTCCCTCTTTGCAGTTAGATTATAGTTTAAGTGCAGTGGATATCAGTCATAGATGAAACGTAGAATGCTAGACCACAAGTATTTGCGAAGGTCATCGTGTGCGTTTGTAATACTGCATGTATCAAGCCTCGCACAGTTCTACAGCGTTCTTAACATGCACCAGCATGATGATTGTTCCCAGAATCAGCTAGGCTTGAAATGTGCCAGTTATAGAACCTAGTAACTCTGACATTAGTGTGGAAGGGATTGGTTCCATTTCCCCGTACTTGATAGGTTAGGTTTAGCTTAGACCTTATGATGCCTAAATTAAGCCCACTACATTTTTTGCAAACAAAGCCTGACAAATGCAGGAGGGCCTTTAGATGAATGCTATGAACTCCAGTGGGGTCTGGGCTGACCCTCAGAAGCTTTTGCGTTCACTGCATTTCACGGACTTGTAATCGGCTTTGGTGAGAGCCCAACAAAAGACTTGTTGAAATGAAAATCTAAAGCAATGTTGTTGAACTGTTTATATATTACTCGTTTACCCATACTAGAATGAAAAACTGCAGTAAAAGACGAACATGCAACCCATGGATTTACAGCATTGTTGATTCGAACACTTCAGTAGGAAACAGTTCGTTGGCGGATTTGGGCTCAGTAAAAAAAAGAAAACTCATCATGAAAACTTTTCTTGAAACACTTTTTGAGAAAATAATAATTTAAGTTTAAAAAAATTCGCGAATTCATATAGTTGCTCGATTTAAATTATTTCTGAAAAAAAAATTTGCTGCAGTGATCTTTTCAAATATAACAATTTTTGCATGGCGCCAGACAAATCGCTCTACCAACAAAGAACGACCATCCACCACCACCCACAGAATCTAGAAAGAGCCCTCAATCTGTCAATTCTCGCTGTGTCCGGGTCGGGTGAGATTTCCCGTGTTGAGTCAAACTCAGCCGCAGGTGCCCTTCCGTCAATTCCTTTAAGTTTCAACTTTGCAATCATACTTCTTCCCCGATCGCTAGTTGGCACCGTTTACAGTCAGAACTTGGATGGTATTTGATTGTCTTCGAACCTCTATGACTTTCGCTCTTGATTAACATTCTTGGCAAATGCTTTCGCAGTCGTTCGTCTTGCGCCGATCCAAGAATTTCACCTCTAACGGCACCACACGAATGCCCCGTCTGTCCCTCTTAATCATTACCCCAGGCACCGAAAACCACCTAGTAGAACCGAGGTCCTATTCCATTATTCCATGCACTATTATTCAGGCGGACCGCCTGCTTTCACCACTAATTTTTTCGAAGTGAACGTCCCGGCCGCCGCCGACACTCAGTCAAGAGCACCGGCGGGAAACAGGAGGTAAGGCCAGGACAGCCAGTGCACGCCCTGCGACGGACAGGCCGCCTGCGCCCAAAATCCAACTACGAGCTTTTTAACCGCAGCAACTTAAATATACACTTTTGGAGCTGGAATTACCGCGGCTGCCGGCACCGGATCTGCCCTCCAATGGATATTCGTTGAAGGTTTTAGAGTGTACTTATTCCAATTACAGGGCCTCGTTGAGAGTCGTGTATTGTTATATTTCGTCACTACCTCCCCACGCCGGGAATGGGGAGGATGACAGGTGCCAAGTGGGGAGGATGACAGGTGCCCTCCCTGTACGACATGGCTTGAAATTACCACCAAACCTGACACCACGAGAGCAACCACTGCTTCCCGTGCTGGATGTGTTCAGCGTGGGCTGGGTCAGAACCAGGGTTGTGGAGTCGGAGGTTTCTGGGTGGAGTCGGATTCCTAAAAACACTTGGACTCGGAGTCGGATTTTTTTGTCCGACTCCGGATGTCCAATTTGATAATTTTATATCACACTTTTAAACTGGGTATTCCTGTTGAAATGGTACAGTTCCTTTTGAAACTTTTGTTGGAACAAAGATTTCTTGCTGTGCACCACGCTTTCCATTGATTTTGACAGACAAATTTCATTCCCTTTATGTTAAGGAGTCGGAGTCGGAAATTTTGGAAAGGTTGGAGTCGGATATTTTACCTCCGACTCTGGCTAGAACACGACCTGAGAAGATGACCCACGACCCAGCAACTCCAGCTGAACACCGAGGGGTTCATTGCAAACAAGACATGGTGCCAACGGGTCACCGTACTGCTGATCAATTCGACCAAGAAAAAACGGGATACTGATGCTTATGTGGTTAAACCAGCATCATGGCTAGCTTTTGTGTCATCAAAACATTTTTCCATGGGCGACGATTTCCAGAAAGCATTGGAATCTCCATTTTGATTGCGGGGTTCGACAAAGATACATGCGATCAACGTGTTTTCAAATTTTGAAAAAGAGCTTGATTCATGGAACCCTTACCTGAGCCGTGAACAGTTTCCTTCGCATGTTTTCCTGCAATCCGTTTCTACGTTTCGATGACGCAGACAGGCATTTGCGACACGCATACCCGATCGAACCATGGCGATTGGTCAACTTCAAAATATGCCACGGGCAAAACTCGGTGCGATCGGCACCGCACAGCCACGTGACCAAGACTCACCTTGCCAACCATCAATTCATACAGGAGCGCCCCCAGACTCCACCAATCACAGGCCTCCGTCTTCTTCGCCGACACGATGTTGACCTCAGGTGCGCAGTAGAAGCGGTGCGCGCTTTTGCTGAAGGACGGCGACCGAGGGTCGACTTGCCGCCATTTGCTGAAGTACGTTAGCCGGATGTGGCCTGTGGGAAGCGTAAATCCTTCAGCAACACACGCACAATGTAACGGGAAAAACATCAGCACTGGCGTGAATTGTACATTACAAGCGCGGACTGGACACGTGGGGAAAGACGGCAACTTGGGCAGAGACGCGGCTTTACGCTGTTTCTGTTTTTACCAAAGCAGAAAGAAAAGTCCTGTTGCGAACAACAACAGCAACAGGTGGAGAAACAACCGAGCGCTTGAAAAATAAACTAAGCAACGAACGCACCGTCGGCGCTCAACAGGACATTGTCAGGGTTGAGATTCCTGCAGAGTATTCCGACCGAATGCAGAGTGCCAATCGCAACCACCATCTCAGCCGCCCATCTCTGCACTGACATCTCTGGTATCCTGATCAGAAAACACAAAAATTATTATAAATTTGCTTCGATTCGCAGGTCGTTGTTGAAACTGGCAGAATTATAGTTCAACTAAATTTGTAATGAATTAAAGCACATTTTTACATTACTTTCCTGTTTCAGTGATTTTCAAAACAAAAAAAAACGCTTATCCAGAGTGGCAGCCAGGTTTATTCCGTACCTTAGCGTTCTACTGTGATCAGAAGCCATCCGTTTAAACAAAGAAAACGCAGACTTCCTATCAGTCTCTACATCGGTCGTTTCGAGATATGCGTCTTCCACCACTTCAAAGCAATGCTCTTCTTCTTCCCGAGGAAAATGAGTGGCGTCGTCAGTTTGAGACGGGACTCGGTCCATTTTAGACACCGACTTCGTTCTGGGGCCGCGAAATATCAAGCTCGGGTCGGCGGTCGAGATCCCGTGCTCGTTCACGAAGCGACTCACGGACACCGGCGTACGATCGAGGTCGAGGTTCTGGACCGCGCCGGTGACGTCATCGACGTCCGTGCTGCTGTGCAGGGAGACCGCGGGAGAAGCGTCGCTGACGAGTAGATCGGACGTCTTGGAGAGGAGGCCGCCGTCCGGCGAGGATAGGATGCGTGGGGGGGAGGCTTTGGCATTGCAGAGCGTGGAAACGCTCGACAAGTCCTGCTCGCTGAGCAGCTCAGCCGGAAAGCAGTCGCCATCGTTCGCCGCATCGTCGGCTTGGTCGTCGAGCGACACGTCATCGTTGCGTCTGACGTCATCTTCCGCGTCGCTGAGCGTGCTTGTGCTGTCGATGGTGAAAGCGCGGGAAGCGCTCGAAGAAGAAATCTCCTTGACGTCGATCACTTCCCGGTCGCTGCAATCGACGGGACTTGTTTCCATGGCGACCGAGGCTGCTGACGTCGCTGCGTCATCGCTCAGGAACGACCAACTGCTCTTCAGCTTCCGATGACGTATTTCGGCATCGGATGAAATCTGACTCGAATCGGGGTTCGTCGGACTATCGTCCCACGCATTTGCGTCCGCGTTTTCCGTGGTGGTCGTTTGCGGCAGGTTTCGCAAGTCCGTTGGCTTTGTATCGATCGACTGGCACGGTGATGGTTGAATGGGGTTTTTCTGGCACGGCTGGGAAGCAGAAGGACAAGTTTCCACCTTCATAGAAGTTCTTTTCAACGTTGATCCTCTTCGATGTCGAGACGGTGTATCGTGCACGGAGAAAATCGCCAGGTGGTCCCACAGTCTCCCACCTGCACGGAAAAGGCTGCGTCAATTTGGTGTTTCATGGTTTCAACGTCTACAAAACCAGAAGTGTAATTGAAATTTTAAACTAACATTTCAACATGAAGATGTCCATTCACAGAGAAACGGAAGAATACGTTCATGACTTGATACGACAAACGCTGTTTTTACATCAGAGCCCACCCCTTTTCGGCAAGACTATTCTTTTATCAACGATTCACGAGAAGACACAACACAACAGCTGGTTCCGACGGGAACCGGTATACTGTGAACATTTGCGATGCAGTGGGAGCTTTAGGACGAGCTTGCCACTTTAACGACAACGTTCTGAGCAGCGTTGCTGAGATTTACGGTGTGCTCTGAGCACTTGATGCTTTCATTTCAAGCAACAGCCTTGAAGCAAACGCCTCAGCTCAGTTTCAACGCAGTGTCTCAATAACGAAAAGGCTTAACGGAAACAACGCAACACTTCCTATTGATTCTTTATTTTTCAGTCTAAATAATATTTTGAAGTGATAAGCCTAGTTTAAATTCACAGGCAGGTCGTTCACGACAAAAATTTACTCGGGTTGTGAAGAAACAAGAAGTTCACGCTTTACGACGAAATGCAGTGAATCCGAGCACCGCGCAGACAAAACGAAACAAACTTTTAATTCAACCGCTATGACTAAATCAACAGTTAAAAGTTTTTCGTAATTTGCAACTTTGGAATTATTTCGAAACTTGACAAGTACCTGAAGCGTACTCTAATACGAGAAAAACACTGTCCTCGGTACTGTAGAAACGATGGAGCTTAACCATGTACGGAACATTGGTAGGAATCACGGCCTTCCGCAGCCGCGAGCGTTTCAAGCCCGATTTTTGCAAAACCTGAAAAAGCAAACGGTTGTAAAAAATTTTCCAACTCTGCAGCGTGTCCTCAACGTTCACTTCAATATGCAGTTCATCGCACTCGACACTTGTTGAGAGTCATACCTTCGCCGCAAAATTTTATGGCATACATCCGCCTAATCAAGCATGCGTTAACTTTTGAATTTGGCAGAGAACGCAGCTGTTAATTTAAACATTTTCTTTCTGTTTCCACAGTTTTCGCTGCAGTAATCATTTTTTAAACGCTTCAGAGCTTTTTCACAGAACACGGTGATTTTGCCCACAGATACAGAATGGGTAGAGTCAAAATATTTATAGATGCCTAACCACCATTGTGACACATTTAACATAAAATATATTTAAAAAAGATGCAACTTTACCAGACAGGATTTGCTGAGAAAATTATTATTTTTTGACCAAATGTTCATTCAAACTCTCATTAGAACTAACGATCCCACTACAAGCAAACTTAATGTTTGGCTGAGAAAAACATGAAAATAAGAAAAACAGATTACTGAGATGCTGCAAAATTCCAGCAACTTAACTTTGTGACCATCACATCACGAAACTTAAATATCGCTGCTAGTGGAGCAGAAACAAGTTTTTTCAAGTGACGCCAAACCCTGTATTTGCAGCTGCAATCTGCCAAAAAGCCAGCGTTCACCTGTTTCAAATTTTCCAGAGACATGCGCAAACAACAACTTCTCAGTATTGACAGCGTAAGACGCTTGAGTTACAAGAACTCGCTCACCTTCAGAACGTACGTAATGTTCGCTGTGGTATCTACAGCCAAGATTACTTTTCCAATAATTCCCAACACCTTGTAGCACATCAAGTCGATAGAACTATGTCGTGGACTTGAAACAGCTTGATTGTCTTTCAGTCTACTGACGAGATTGTTTTCCAAAGTTCCCTCAGTCGGTTCGTTGGAGGAACTTCTGTCTCTTAGATCGTCAGCATCATCGAAGGTATTCTTGTCTAATGTCTGGTCAGCCTGAACAATAGACATCACCGCAAGTTGAGGGGGTAAAGTTTTTAGTTTTAAACGTTACGTTATGTTCATTCCCAGGCGTGAAAAAGCCATTCGTGTGGCAGGTTTCGCAGCACATAGCTGAGCCGAATGCCCGAGATGTAGAAAATGTACCATATAGTCACAAGATCAATAATATAAAGCCGGTAGAAAACACTGCACATGAGAAGCTTTGCTGACATACCTGAAAAATAGATTTTGCCGCAGTCACTTTCCACACGGCAGTGTCGAAAAAATTTTAAAGAATAACATTGATATTATGACTTCTTGAAACATAATAGTATATGCAAGCATAGCACAGCTCTTTAGCTCGCTCACAACAAAATGGAGGCCAAACCGATTCAACAGTGCACCTGATTGTAAGCCGTCCACAATGCTGAGTTGTTGACCATGTTTTTCAAGTAACTATCTTGTATTTCTTCGATTTTCTTCAAATACTTCGCCGTTTTTCTTCGAACAGCTTGTATTCTGAGTTCATCCGCATCATCTTAACAGTTAAAAATACATTGACAGCATCGTTTCACTGAGAGCAAATGATCGGATAATGACTGCGCTCCCTTGCACCTACTCGGCATACAGTTTCACTGCTATGATTCACCATAACTGGCAGAAAAACGGACTGCAAGCTTGTAGATATGACGTCCTGACCTTCACTTTCGGTAAAGGGGTTTTCCCTGGAAAACGGATCAGACACCGGGCAGTTTGGACTATATTTAAGACAGTTTCATAAAACCCAAAAGTGCTTCAATTGTTAAATCCGTTATTTATCTTCATAGTTTCCGAACGTAAATTTACGAACTTAAAAGAGAAAATATTAAATCCGGTATCCAATGGAAACCAGATCCGTATTTGTAGTTAGCTGTCTTTGTTCCGTAAAAAACAATTCCGTACAGGTACGTATGCCAGTACCGAATGTGCTGACTACAAAATGAGCTAAATCGTTTGTGACGAGCGTACGTTTATGGTTGATCAATGTAAAGCAGTTTTGGGTTAAATCCACCGACCAGTAAACCGTCAAAAATACGTGTGCCGTCATGATTCAGAGTCTAAGTGCATTTTAAAAAAGATCTTGACACCCAGTAGTTCATTGGCGCGTGTCAGGTCACAAAGCAGTGCCGATCAGGCCTTAACCTCAGACGGCGTCTTCCAGGAGGTCGAAGCAAATTAAACATGGGCGTCAGTTAGGATGTTTTGCCGAATGAGAAAGATATTTTTCGGCGCTCACTGGCAGCACAACCTGAATAAGCGTGTTCTTCACGGGTGCGATCTTTAACGGAAGATGTTCACGTCATTGATCACATTTGTCAAATTGTTTTATCTGCAATCAATCAACAAACACAAGTACAAGCAACCTACCGCACCTTGAACGCCTTGCAGCAGTATCCTGACGGCCGACTTATAACTAGAAACAGCGTCTCGGTATTGTTCAGCATTCTCGGCACTGTGGGCAGCCGATATGAGCTTGGCTGCTTCCACCAAGTACACGCCTCTGTCAGTGAAATACTATTAAGTGAAGTTCCGCTACAATGCAACAAACCATTTCGAGCAAGATCTGCGCCACTTCGCATCACGTATATCTCAGCCACGTTGAGAAATCAACACATTAAGGACTGGGTAAACTTTAATGCGAAGATTCCAACAAAACGAAGGTTCAACAAAACTATGACATGACCCGGATGATTAATTTCAAGAAATGCAGCGAAAAAAATGATAATTGCGAAACGAAGATGACTTTGCACCGAACGATTGACGTATAATACGCGGCTATACAAATCACCAGNACCAACGCTGCCTTGGGCTGGCTAACTGCATGATGATTCTTGAGCTGGCCGCAGCGTAGAAACAGTAACGTTGGTGGGAGCGAGTGATCCTTAATGATTCGTATGACTGCTTATAAATGATTTATAGCGACGACAGCGATTTAAGGGTCCGTATGAACACCTGCGGACGTGGCAGGGTTTTCATCTAATTATTATCTGTCAATTATGCGCCATTTACTCTATTTACAGGACAACAAGTCGTCCAAAACAAGCATCTGTAAGAAAGAGATCAAGCCTGCAGGTGTCATTGCAACCTTTTGCAATTTGCAGGACTAACAAACGTTTTCACTTACACTTTTGCACATAATGAGCTCTTTAAGTATTCGTTGCGTTACTGTAATTGCATAAAGTAACAAAACGTACGCAGATAACCAATGGCATTTAAGTATTCTACCAATCACCTACTTCTGTTCATCGTCATTATCGTCAAGGAAAAAACGCTTTAGATCAAGGAGACTTCCCTTGCTTTCACCCAATGCTTCATTGCTCCTTTGCAGAGAAGAGTAATTTTTGGTAAGTTCGTTACAATTACTGTTCGACTGGCGGGAAAGGTGTGGAGCGGCGGTCGGTGAAACATTCCTTTCCGTGCGCGAGTTTGCTCCGTCCACCGTTGACGACTTTTCGTCACTGTCTTTGTTTTGCTCCAGCACCTGATTCAAGTAGGCGCGCGCTTTGGACGAACGTCTGTGTTCCTCCCTGGCAGCACCGATGCTGTTTCCACAAGACTCCGCGCTTTGAGCAGACGCAGATTGCTGACCTGGCTGTTGCATGTGGGCACCTGGTTCGATTACAACGTCGCGCAAAGCGTCGTAATTCGGGTATGGCCGCCCGGCCTTGTCATCGGGAAGTTCTGGTTGCATGACAGACGGTTCCCTAGCTTGATTTGCCGATCTCGAATGATACGCAGCAATTTCTGCTTCAGAGAGATTTACGTGCAGCGATTCCAACAGATCACCGTTTTCTTCTGCGTCAGACACTCTTGCGTCAGGAGCTGTGAGTGAGGCGCTACTGTCGTCACTTACAATGGATGCGTTCGTTGAGGCATCATTCTTTCCTTTATCTGATGTGTCCTCCGAGCCGCTGCAGGCGGGTTGCGCAGCAGCTGCAGCACTTCGCACTACAGCCAACCAGTCGTTTTGTGCCGCTTCATCAGATGTATCTGTTGATATATCGACGCTCGGTCATGACTTCACATTGTGACATATCGGTGTACCAACCTACCGCGTCTCTTGCATTGCAACTGTTTCCTCCGTTAACAATGAAGGCGCGAAGTCGTCAAAATCATAGCTAATAAATCTGCAGTGTCGAGCAAGGAAGACCATCCTAAAGGATCCTGCTAAATTACTGAATACAAAGGTGAGCGCGAACCATGTAAACCTAACAAAATGCTTTCGCTGCTGCTTCAATGTGCACCTAATGTACTGCACCTGCTTGTCCAGTTGATTATAATGACTAACTGGAAATAAAACAATGCGCTATTCAAACCTTTTACCTCAGATACAAGACTGAGGGATTTCTGCATGCAACGGATTGACTTCTGACATAACACAAGCTGAAAATGGAAAAAGGTTTTGATTTTTAAAATAAAAAGTTTCTACTTAGGAAAGATTAAAAATAAATAATCGCCATTAGCATATAATGAAAAAACGAAAAAAGATTATCGTTGACCTGTAACTACAGGGCCTATACCAAGACCTTGGGTTCTTTAAATGAACATCTTTCAAAACTTACTATGGGTTCGAATAACGATTGTTGCAATAATTTGTTTGCGCCTATCACACAACCTTTTTTCAGGAAGCTACTGTATGAACCATGAAAAATCCTGGCACGAGCTATCTTGAGAAACTCTGCCGATGCAAATGTAAACTTATTGAATATCGAAATTCGTTACAAGCGCACGACGCAGATATCTTATCAACCATATTTAGTCATCAAATGGATCTGGAACAGGCTTCCTTTCTGCCCACACCGTAGCACTCTCTTAGCTAACACACCGGTAACGCGATAGGTATGAAAATGATGTGAAGCGTAGAAAATATGTTGTAGCGGCTGACACCGAATTGTTCGGCACCGTAAGACAAATAACATTTCTGCAATAGAAAGGATCAGCTCCGTCGTACAATGCCAATGCGTAACAATGGATTTTGCTAGTTGTTCTACTGGGTGGGTCGATGTAACAATTAAGCAACACCAAAAATAATATATGTTTCTTTAAATTCCCTATTTTTAGTAACACGTAGCAGTTACTATTACTGTCCAACTCCAAGTAAGCATCTCTTAATTCTAAATACTTTGTAATGAATCACACACGTTATGTTTGCATGGATTTTTTTTTACGATTGCAGGACTAAACTTGAGAAATTTTTCCTGAACTTTGAACCAGATCTTAGTCAAACTTTTACTCGTTTTGTCATTAATTAATATACAAACTTACACTCCGCCGCCAAACATCAAGAACGACACAGAAAATTATAGGTAGTAATTTTTAGCAGGGAATTCTCGGTCAGTATTCTGTAGCCACAAAAAAAATTACGTGACTTAAGAGGGTAATTTGCAACTGGCAGGAAGTACTATCTATTTAAACAAAACAAGCGTGAAAAACCTATTAGCAGTCGTAAGTATGAATGACAGTGACATCTCGCAAACAGTGACATTGGCAGAAAATTCTCTTTGCAGTGTTTGATATTATAGAACAGAAAACTTAGGAAAATCGTTGTGCACAATCATATTTTTACAACTGAACCGCACATACTTTTCAACACTAGAAATGTAGACAAATGCTGTAACTCGTATTTCTGATTTCTAAACGAAATTAAACCTCTAGCACTAAAACCCATATTATTAGAAACCGCAATCCTCTGGAACGACCTGCCGCAGGAAGTGCGAGATGCTGAGAACCTCTCCTCGTTCAAAAGACTGCCCAAACTCACTTCTTTAATTCTGCCTTTCCTCAAAATTGTCGTTCAGTATGTTCTTAGTGTATTTTAACGTATTTTGAATTCGCTTTGCATGTCACTTTCGCAACATCATT
>JGI24158J21664_10005837_pt1 | contig 16144 bp, 11 predicted proteins | sample Ectturendosymbi3_FD_21664 | JGI IMG/M metagenome (IMG submission 21664)
AAAACCAGCTTTGACATCTTATTTCCTGCGAAAGGTGTCGTGAGTTATAGGCAAGCAAATCATTTCTAGCCGCCTCTACGTTCGTTTAAAAGGAACTTGCTCCCTCGCTGGCCGAGCACTTTTAAACACTTCAAAAATTCCCTGAAAATTACTTCAAAATTACTTTTTTACTTCAAAAATTACAAAAATCAAAAATTACTTCAAAAATTACAAAAAATTACAAAATTACTTCAAAAATTCCCTGAAAGCATGGCCGGCCGCACAAAATGCTCTCGCGGGCCACGTGTTTCAGACCCCTGATTAAAAAAGAAATTTGCTTTTTAAAAACAAGTTGTGAATTTTGTGTTCACAAAACCCACGAACCGCATAACTCAGTGCACGTTTGGCTTAGCAAAATTTTTTGGCTATTGAACCATACCTGTCTATACCTGAATGTTATCTTTAGATTAGCGACAACGAGTTGAAAATGAAATAGACAGCCAGAAGCACAATAACTTCGTAAGATGCTACGAACAGCAAATGTAATTTCAATTTATTAATAAATGATGTTCTTGTAGTGTGCGCTGCTTCTACTCATCACAATAACTTGTAAGCGGTAATTTTTCCACTCACGAATAAGGAAGAAATCCTTTGTCTTTGCCAAAGTAGCTTTGAAGTGGTTTTGTGGAGTAAACAGTTTTGTACATTCAATCTTTATTGCTAAGTAAAATCGCATTGCTGCTAAAGAGTAAAAACGTAGAAAAACAATTTGTAAGACATTTTTTCCATTTGTTTGTTTGAATTTGCAGAAGTATTTGGCAAGATCAATCGAACTGAGTTGGTGAAAATGCTATCATATTGTCGCCGAAAAAATGTCGAGCTCTAGGATATTGGCTAGTTTACACATTTCATTGATATGTCTTCAGAAGAGAACCGCGCTAAACATTGCAGCCAAAGCAACATTTTTCGTCCACAGGTTTTACTGCTCCGACCACGGCCGGTCACGGCTCCCAATTCACATTGCACTGAATGCAAGATGCAACGGGGTCACTGACTGTTACGACGCCAGTGATGAGATCGGGTGCCAACACACAACCCACTTCTACTGCTCGTGGGGTACCCCTCCATACGTGCACATCTCAAAAGTGAGCTGGACCGAAACGATGAGTTAAAAAAATTTGCTTGGTCCACACGTGACCATGGGCGTCGGAATGAGGAAGGTGGGGCTTTGAACCCCTGGATTTTGAAATTTGATATTTTGATATTAACGTCTCAGTAGAAAAATGTTTTTGTCGTAGTTTCAAAGTTGGTGAAACGAAATTTCACCACTTTTGGTCCCTCTGGAAACAAATCCTTTTGGCTACCCTTTGGGAAAATCCTCTATTCCCCCCTGAAAAATATCCTTCTGACGTCCACGCACGTATCACCAATTGGTAAATCAGATTCAAGTTGCTGGAAACTTGCTGGACAATTTTCTTAGCATTCACGTTGTTACGCAACGTGCACTTACACACAGCTGCGATGTAACACGCTCATTGAATGGTTTGTGTATGCGATCTCCTCGAGAACATGTTGCAACATTCTTTGGCCGAGGTATCTGTCGTGAAAGTGGTGTTGTTCTCAGAAAAAATAAGGATTGAAGTGATATATTTTGGATAAATCAATTGAGAAAATATCTGCTTGCTTCCTCAAAGCAACACCGTTTTTGAATGTTGATTAAAAGTTTCTCACACGCGATTTTAAACTACGCGTGTTAGGCTTATGGGATAAAGACTGAAGAGAGCATTGGATCTATAGTTTTACTGTTCATTCTAAATACTTTAATAAATCGAAGGGCGAAGATAGACGCGATAAATACATTTTTAAATAGTTTGATCAAATTGGTTGATACTAGATTGTTAGTGCTTATGACGCTGTGCATTTGTTCAGGTCTGCAACGGTGTGCAAGACTGCGAAAGTGGTGAAGACGAATGCCAGAACTGCTCCACAAGCCCGTTTTCATCTGATAAATTTCTGATTAGTTCATACTTCTTGCAGTTTCTGGTCTGGATCACAGGTGACGTATTATCCCAGCAATTAAACGTAGACTGATTTTTTCTTCCTGTACATATTCCTGTACTTGCTGCCGTCGACAATCTGTAAAGGTGGTTCAGTTCGGCCTCTGTTATTATTTGGCTACGAAAAATCACTCGCAAACACCCGGGATACGGTCAAAACGAATTAATTTTTGTTTTCAGTAATGCAACACAAACGCCAACCAAACTTTCCTCTGAAGTCTTTTATACGCTGGCAATAAAATCATCATACTTTAAGATTACTCGCGAAAAAATGAAAATTATTTTTAAAAAGATTTGGCGGAAGTAGATTTGTGATACTTCCATGACAAAACCTGCCCCAGTCATATGTACAACATATTTTTTTCCATCTTTTATTCTCCATTTGTTTCATGCTGACATCTACAGAACTCTGTATAAAAAACTAGAAGTATAAAAGTTCATTTTTTCAAAACCAAATGAAAAACAAATCCTAGGCATAGCTATCCTAGTTTAAACACTTTTTGAGGTTCTTAATTCGTGTGTTACTCCAGCTCTTATTTTAACTCCGCCCTTGACTTGATTTGTTTTTGCGATATATAGGTCTTATCGCAGTTCTGGGCAACGCTGCCGTGTTGGTTCACAACGGATGGCATCTGTACACAAATCGAAGCTCGATCAAAGGGATTGCTGGATTGCACCGACTCCTGGTGCTGAACTTGGCTGTGGCAGATTTTCTCCTCGGAGTAAGTTTGCCTTTCGGACGTTGTGCACCAGCTGCTGTATATGTGATGTTTAAGTAGGCGGTCTGGATCATGGATAGACGCGATGTGTGACAGCTGACCAGCACACAGTCGTTGAAAACGATGCAAATGTCACGCTGGTTGTTTGTTTGCACTTTCCTCATCCAGGGAACAAAACGGCTAACAGGTTAATGCATCGCATCTTAATCTGTTATAACGTGATGTTTTCGACGATTTTGTTTAAACCTCATCGATTTTTCGATGAATCAAGCCGGGTGATTTTCTGAAATAATCTACGCTTAGCAAGGGACCATGAAAGTTCATCATTCCATGAAAGAACTTCAAACGAAACACCAAAAGGCTTTCAAGGTCAATGCCTTTGCTGCCCGCTCCTGAAATGCAGCAACCCAAGTCATTTTACAGTTTACTTGACTGCAGTAACGCACTACTTGATGCTTCACGCGGATCAAACAATTACTAAAACTTCGCACGTAAGAAAAACCACCATCAAACCTCTGACTGTTATCCAGAAAAATTGTCTTGTCGAACGAATTTGATGGACACAGACGAAATTCAGACATCTTCCTCAACGTCTGATCAAAGGATCACTTAAATGAAGTCTGGCATTAATCGTGCACCAATGCAGTGTTTTGCTAAAGACATGTGAAATCTTATTACGGGTTGAGTGAACTGAAATCGAAGTTTTTGGTTGGAAGAAAAGTATAAAAATAGAGCCTTTCTTTCTTTCAGCGTATGTGGAGTCAGTTGTGCGTTTATTTTACATGCTCTTGCCTTAAAGGTGTACCTTGTTGCCCTGGGCGTCGTCAACAGCATCTACCAAGACATCTACTGCCGCAAAGACGTGCAGTGGAGAGGAAGCATGCACTGCACCAGCTTGGGTTGCTTGGCTATGATCAGCGTAGAATCGTCCGTGTTCATCCTTACCGTTATGACTGTTTACCGGCGACGGATTGTTACAAAGTAAGGAATCGTCAGGCTTATTCTGCATTTCTAGATTTGTTTTTTTTTCTGACTTAACCGTCACGAAAGAATGTTAAAAACGCCGCGTCGAATAGCGCACTGATCCTGCTTCAAAGTAATTTGTTCCGCATGGTCGCCTTTTACCAACAAATCAGTGTTTCATCGCAGCACAAGGTTGATCAAAGCTGGTTGATAAGCTGTGCAGTCACCTCGGCACTGGTTACGACTTCACTGTTTCTGTAACCAGGTAAAGTGTGCGGGTCTCCGCTGCATAAGTGTACACGGAATGAGAATTGTTAAGGAAAAAGTAGTGGATTGCTTTGCAATGTGGAAGGAATTTTTGGACCACTGTCGAACGAAACATAATGCAGGTTAAAATACTCATGCACCGGTGTAACTATTACAGGGTACGTTGAAAAGCTGGGTAATCAGAACCGTCGCCAGGAAGTTTTCAATAGGGGGGCTTTGCGTTTGTGCGGAGGGACTTGACATTCTAAAAATTGACAAACACTCCACTGCTTTATAGTGTTTCATGTTTCAATTTGTCTGGGCTTGGGGCTTTGTTTGGGGGGCTAAGCCCACTAAAGCCCCCCATGGCGACGGGACTGTGGGTAATATTCAGCCTGACCACATGCATAGGATGGAGAGCATGGTGTGCAAAGCTATTGAAATTTTTGCGTTGAATCGTAAAAACTGGTGCGTTTTTTTTCTACAGAAAAGTAACTTTCCTAAAGCGTTTGAAAAAGCAGTAGCAGAAAAAAGACGCTTGTAGTAATTAGAGACGATCACCTCAGATATCTCGTTTCAACTTTTTAAGCGTGTGTTGCCCAAGTTAAATCGTAGCAACCAATGGCTGCCTTGGAATCGGCGTTTGGGAATGTAGTCGCGAAAAGATACTTTAGTCATACAAGCTATAACTTTTCAGCATGTTTTTTTTTGTCAGAGGGTAACATGCCAAAAAAAAGAGCGCATCACTAAAACAGATCATGAAAGGGCAATCACCTCACGGTTAGGGTAGAGAATTCGAAGGGCAACAACCAGTGCCCTGTCAAAAGGACATCTGACTGTCTATTTGATCTCACTTAATGGGACAAACATAATTTATCGAGCCCTGGATCTGCTGGAGGTCGGAGCTACGTGCAACACCAGCATTTCAAACATTTTTAACTTGTTTCAAGATTTCGCAGAATTATTTTTAAAATTTATAATCTGAAATTGAAACAGTAACAGTACAACTGCTTTATACACAATTTTGTATGTAATATACGTACATGCTTTATATAAAATTTAACAAGTTAATGTTCCACTTTCTTTGCAGCCCGTTTAACACTACCTACAGAAAAAGGATTGCAGTTGCAGTACTCTTTGGTGTCTGGTCCATGTCCATAGTCCTCGCCCTTGCTCCGCTTTCTGAATCCTTCGAAGACTATTTCGTTTCTGGCATTTGGTGAGGAATGCAGCAGGGTATACTGGTGATTGTGCACGAACAAGCACAGCAGTAATGGTCTTATCATTTTGGGGAGTTCCCCTGCGCGAACCTTTTCAGGATTTTTTGTCATATTCAAAAGCTTGCTTCGGTCCTCATCTACGCAAAGGCTGGACTAGTTGCATAAATGTAAATGTGAGTTGATATAGGCACAGTGGTGGTTCCAGGAAGGCAACTTGGTGCATTGGCGCTTCTTTTGAGTAATACTGCGCCCCTTTTAAGAACTTTTGAGGTCTTGTAAATTTGCTGGGCAGAAACGTGGATAACAAGGGTGACGCTTAAACTGATTAAAAATTACCTTTACTGTAGTCTTCATGCTAGTCACTTTTCTTCCAGAGGAAAGTGTTTTACTTCCGTGGTGAACTATTCAGTTTATGACTTCTGAAAATTGGATAACTGATGGTGTATCACCACGCTATTTGACAAAAGCGTTCTAATTTGGTGATGTAATATGGCGTTCCGCTTTTTCGATACCCCTTTAAATGCCACGTTTATTTTTGCAGGTCCATAAAAGTAAAGTTGCTATGAGTTATGAAAAAGTGAAGCACTAGATTAAAAATTCATCAGTTTTGTCTCAAAGGCAGTTCTTCCATACTGTGTGCTAACTGTGATCGATTTTCTTCTTAGGATATTTTTTAAAAACGTGTTTTTCGGGATAAAATACCTTTAAGATTGGCCATATCTAGGCAAAATATTACCAATACTTAAAAGGAACATACCTAAAAACAAGCAGTGTTGTTACTGCCAACTCACAAGGAAAGCAAAAGACGAGCATCAATACACAATGGTTGGAGCAAAAATAACAAGACGTGATTCGCGGTTAAGAAATTATCATTTGTTAACCACTTTAAACTCATTAAACGCACAAAGAAGTTTGGGGTGTTTTATCAAACATAAGTGCCGACGTTACTTATAGGAGTCAAGAAACTGCCAAACAAACTGCTTGAAGTGGAAAATACTTGCCTAAAATCTGATATAATTTGCGCAAAACAGTAATGTCTGCTACCAACGCTGATTGTAGATCGCTCACTGGAACTTCCATAAGTTGTAGAAGAAGGTTTCTTAATTGTCTCTGTCACCTTAAAGACTTTGACAAGGAAGGTGACAATTGAAAGCTCTAGGATTGCCGCAAGCGTTCGAGGAATCAGCTGACTATCAGCTCTGCTTCCATTGTGCAATGATTTGGACTTGCCAAGGAAAGTGGCGTGTAAATGAAAAATTTTGATTATCATGGAACGACAGCACCTAAAATGTTGCTTCATGTGTTTGGTCACAACCACAACTAACACATTTGCAGTATATATCTGTTGAAAAAGGTAACACAAACAAATTTCATAAATATCTATGGTCCAGCTAGTTTTCGTTGGCTGCTGTAAGGGCACCTTAAGGAGAGTATTTCCTACAACGAAAATACTATAAGAAAATTAGATTTCAATCTTAAGATGAAAACCTTGAAATGTCCGTCTTAGTGTGCTTCGTAAACTTAGTTATTTAAATAGCCTTCACACTTATTTGATACACAGCTTACATGAATTGGACTGGTAAATGTATTTAACACTTTATTGGCTCTTTTTATTGGAACCGATTTAGGATTGATAAAAGCAGGGAAACTTGTGAACTCTTAGGTCTTTGCATACAAAAACCTTGATGGTGTATTTACATTTATAGTAAAAAATCAACTTCATAAAGCTGAAAACAAAAAGCAATAAATTTTGAAAACGCGTAAATGAAAAATATGTGTCTCGACGTTGTACACCGTACATACACCGCAAAATCATTATTGATTACAAAGCGCTCAGGCACTTCAGGAAATTATTTGCATTGTTATGAGACCGGCAAATTTTTGAAGCAAATCAGTCTAATAATAATCTGTTTTCTGCCACTAAGTTTACATTTTTATGCCACTTTTTAACTCACTGATTTGTCAGGATCAAGTCACGCCCGATACATTTTTGTTCATACATTATTATTAAACCTTGGTTGTTACATTTTTTAAGTTTTGGTTAATTAAAATCTAACTTAATTTTATCCTTTTCAGTCTGGCAATACAGACTTAGAGCTCCATGTGTAGAAGTTGAGAAAGTGTCAAAATGGAAATATTTTGCGATCAAATTGATTTTGTGTTGCAGGTATGGAAACAACCCTTTCCTGACAAAAACGAATCGCGAATCTGTGGAAAAACTTGTGATACGCTTGCAAACCTTTGAAAATTCCGCTACCAGAAATTTTTCCGAAAATGCTACCATGTAAGTTTCTGTCCGAGTGAAATAAAACCACGGTTATAGTTTGGAACTTCAACAATGTCTTACCCATTACATACAGTGCAGTTTGCCAGTGAACTGACAATATTTAAAATAGCAAGTGCGCTACTTATCGTTTGTGTTGGTTTTGCATAACTTCCCTGAATAAAAGCAAATTTCAATTGATGTTTGAATTTAAAATATGTAAAGTATTGGACAAAATAACTTTTAACAAAACTGTCATAAACATCTGTTGCGAATCAAAGAAAATATGGAAAAACAACTTGCCAGTCAATAAGGTTTAACAGAGAAATGCAACGAGATTTTATAGTACTCAAGATTGAATGTAGGTAATATGTGCACTTTTTTACGATGGGCAGTTAGAAAAATAAATTTGAAAGCATATTTACAGTGCATGGATGAATTTTCAACCATTCCTCCAGGCCCGCAGCCAGACGTGAGGCACAATGGATTGTGGTTGACTGAGGGGACCGTCAAAATGCGTTTGCGAAGGGAAATCAACCAATCATTATTACCTTTCTGTTACTGTGAAAATAAATCAGGCCTGTTTAATTTTTGTAATAATGTTTGAAATCAAAAAAAACGAAAAACCTTTTGCAGTGATGATATGAGTAATTTTTTTCATAATAAGGTTTCTTTCATTTGGACAATTTCCTTGTTTTTACTATCAATGTGCAGCACTAATGTCCAAATCGTCAATCCCTGTGACAATTGAAAAGGGTGGGTTTTTCACAACAACTTACGACTTACTGACGGATGTTTCAGAAGGTTATTTAAGTTCCAAAATGAGTCTGTCAATTTTTGATGTCTCACTAAGCACTCATTGTGCAAGATTTCTTGTTTTCGGCAAGGGGAAGTTTTCACAGGATGCTTATAGCCGCAGACATGTAAACTTCTACGTATCGCTGCCATAAATGATTGACTGTTATGCAATGATGAACAGGGCCAGCAGAAAAGATGAGAGGGTTGATGTTCCTGGACGGGGTTCATCTATGTCCAAAAATGCGAGAACTGAAAAGACTTAAATCTGTACTATAAGCGTAGACAACACAATTGAAAGATATGAAGATGAACAAGGCCATGTACAGAAACCCACCTGGATCGAACCTTTCCACGCATTAATTCGAGGCCTTTGCGAATGGTTTTGCGTGCGGCTGCAGGTTTCATGTTAACGCTACACGCTGCGGCATATTTTGAATCGGTTGCCTGATATAGTTCCTGAACTATTTTTTGAGAGAAGAGGCTCTCTAAACGAAACTTCAGGTCGGGCTTGCCCTTTCTGCTGTCATATTTGAGTGGCACTGAAGCGTAGCTTACCTGCCGCAGAATGCTACCGATTTCAAAACTTTCATGGTTTTTGAAAACAAATGGATTCCTAATCCAACTATGTTTTTTGCGACGTGCATTTTAACATACCCCATTTTAGTCATTAAAGGAATTGTCCATAATCGCAACCAGAAATTCATAAAAAATATTTTGCCAAAGAAGAACACTTTTTGTAAAAGCAGAAAATTGTGTGACTTGTGAGTCTATACCATTTAATGTGATGTATTTTTAAACATACAATTACACCAAGACTATATACCTGTGCTCAAGCACAAACCTATGTTTTCTTGTTACATATATCTATTTGCAAATTTTTACAGTAAAAATGCAAACGTAGCCCATTTCTAGACATTTCCCATGGACATTAATCAACATTAGCAAAACGTCTGCTGTAGAAAACACATCAATGAAATTTTTTCTGAAAACGTTTCCGGACAAGTGAGAGTATTGGCAAAAATGTTGGCAAAGTTGCGATAAATTTCCCATAATTTTGGGTGACGCAATCAAAGTAAAACACCATTTAGATCACAATCTGTTCAAGGCTCTCACAAACGAACAGTTTCAAAAAGTAAGTAAATTTGCTTGCTTCAGTTGAGTCACAAAGTTTGGTATGCAAGCGTATGTTGGCCAGATATGTTCTCCCATCGTTCATCTGCGTTTTTCAGTGAATTTTTAGCCATGTGGTAACATGTTTATTGAAACTGTATCACTACTCAGAAGAAAGCAGTCTAAAAATAACAATTGGAAAAATGGTGAAGTTGACGAAGCGATGCGTGGAACCTTTTGAAAAACCCGTTTCTGGATTTAGATCAGTTGCTGGACGCTTCTATTGACAGTGAAGTTAATTAGGGCATAATTATTGCAAAATAATTTGCTGTTATCAAGGCTCTTGCAATGAAAGCCTAGAGATTTAACATCAGCGTTTTTACTCTAACGACAAGTTTACCACGGCCATAGCTCCAAACCCTCGCTGGTCAATAAAAAGTACGCTGATCTTGGTTTTGTCTCATTATACCTTGCCTTTATCACTGTAAACCGAAGAGCTGACCAAATCGTCTGAACGCGAGCTTCACATATTGCACAATGCATGTCAGGCCCGTAACCAGGGGGGGATGCCCCCCTGCAAAAATGTTCGCCCCCCTGGAAAAATGTGTTGGACATAGTTTGAAACTATTGGCCATAGTTGAAAAAATTTGGCCCCCTCTCAAAGCACACTTCGCCCCCATCGTGTCCCAAGCTGGTTACGGGCCTGCTACACGTACATCATCGACATACGATGATTTTCAGATGAGTTGCAATGTAATTTAAGTTTCCAAGCCAAGGTTTCTCGACTTCCAACCAGCGTTGAAGCACCAATCCCAAGTGTGCGGATAAAATTTCCAGGGAAGGGGTCCCGCTCCTAGTAACATACCCTGGCTACGGGCCTGGGTCCCTCTCACCCACTTGACTAGTGTTGCTTTTCACGCGTTTCGCGGTATATGTTCTAAAAGTGTGCGCAAAACGGGTATGGCCGTATTTTAGAATACACAAAAGCTTGTCAAATTTTGTAACGCAATCAACTTTTTTCCCGAAATGTTTTTGTTGCAGGAGCCTGACATGGCGAAACATGATCTCGTCCATCGCAAAATTGCGCCGCGGCTTTTTACCCGAATACAGCTTCGGTTATTACTCTGCGCACGGCGTGTGTCTCCCCCGTCTTTTTCCGGACCCCGCCCACGACAGATCTTGGGGATATTCGCTCTTCATCATCACCTTGAACTTCGCGTGCTTCGCTTATGTCATCTTGGCTCACTTGCAGATATACATGTAAACGACTTTGCATCAATTTCGGTAGCCTGCATGTATTTTATAAAGGCAGAATTCTACTTCGGGATGCTTTCTAGCTTTTGATCATGATTTCGCTCAAAGGCAGTGATGCGGAGCGACACGTCAGTGCGACACTAAAAGACGATTTGCTGTTAAAAAATATTTTATTTGCCAAAAATATAATTTTTTTTCTTGTTGAAATAGCAATCTCTTTGTCACGCCCTGACTCGTCAGAGTCACCAATGCTGTTTTTCTCTTTTCAACTGCAATGTATGCCATACTTCCATGTGACGAAAATGCAAGACAGTTTGACACCTTAAAAAAATTAACAGTGATTGTTCCAAATGGAACACATCAGTGTCGTGACGTTGATCAGCCACGGCAAACCCTGTGGATGGGGGTTCATCAGCGTCACAGGAGCCAATTTTGCCCTTTGCAAGACTTAACAGACAATTGACCGTGGCTCGCAGCTCTCTAGTTCAGAAAGCTTTTTTTAGTTTAGAAATATTTTATATATCGACCTTTACGACATGAAATAAACTATTTTTTAAACAAAAACGTTTGTTAGCAATAAAGAAATAAACAAAATTAACAAGTAATTTTTTTAGCAACAAAACCATTTTTGTTTCAACAACAAACAAATTTTTTTTCTCAACAACAGCAACAAGAAAACATGTCCTTTTGAAAACAAAATAATTTTCATAGTAGCAAAACAAACTTTTTTGGTGGCGACGCTGATGAGCCACCGTACTGTCTGCAAAGTACACACAAACCAATCGATAACACCACGTCAGTATGCATCACCAAACAAAAAACATGGTTTTCTGTTTCACTGCGGCAGTCCGTGTTTGATTATTTTTTTTATTGAGGTTCCGTACGAGTAGTTAGGTCTGACTGCGTCTCTTCTATGCTGATTCAACGCCAGCGCACAAGAGCGCCACGAGATTCAAAATCGCACAAATCTTGTGTTTTCAGAACAACTGTGTCCACTGCGCGACTGTCTGGCCGGTTAGACGCCGATGTCACGTCCTTGCAACGGAAAGTGACCAGAATCGTCATCACTGATTTTTTGTGTTGGTTTCCTGTTTGCGTGATGGCTTTCATCAGTGTGGCCGGTAAGTAGGGGTGCGCTCAATTGGCAAACTTTTAGATTATTGTTTATTTTGTCTTTTATTGTTTGGACTGAAACCATTTGAAAATTACTGTTCATGCTGATACGATTTCGCGCTCAACGGTTGCGAGCTGCTCACGTGACAGAAATCCTTTTATTAACTGTGCCCGAATCCATCTCGCATGTAATTTTTTTACGATTTCAAAGTTTGGAGAATTTCCTGACTTAAAGGTTTGGGTTCAACCCACAGATTTGCTTGTTATTTTGTCAGCAAAAGGATTTTCAAACAGTAAGAGAAGAATCGCAAGTTTTCACTCTAGACCCCTCACAATTAACTTGTCATTAGCGGGGAGCTATGAAACCGTTGGTGACGTTCGTTTTTACGCAAAACACATGTAACGCGTGAGCAAGCATTACATTAGAGCAAGTGGTCCACGTTTTCTTTGAAGGAACTTTGAGCGATAATTCAAGATCGCATTCCGCCATGATGTGGCCTCTATACCTGATAAGACAGGATACTTTTATTGAAAAAGTGATAAACAGCGGTATGAGCTATCAATTCGTGCAGCTGCTATTCAGTCCGATGAAACCGGCATCACTTTATTTGAAGCACACCTTGTTTTCGCATGAAACCTGTGCCACAAATCCAGTGCGTAGGGTTGCTGGTTTATCGGTGTCCACTTCCGCAGAGCGCGCAGCAAATCAGTTTTCATCTCAACTTATGCGCCATTCAATTATGTAAATTATTAATGAAGCACGTTGCGAGTGTGCTGTTGTGGCCAGGCTGTAAGGTCTTTGGCAAATACCTCAAAAAATTTCACCCCTCTCATCCTGTGCCTACTTGAACTCACTCTGCCTTTGATCGCTTTTCCTTTTGAAGCAATTTATGAACAACAAGCTCTGGGTTTGTTGCAAGCTTTCGAGGAATCAGCCGATTGTACTCTGCTTCCATGACTTTACGATGATTCGGACTTGCACATATCAGTGTACAAGCTGTTAGTCTCCACCAGGGTGACGTAGTCGAATAAATCAGCAAACTTTTTATTTTTCTTTAATTTGGTGATTGATTTGATTTGCGTCGCCTTGGTGGAGACTAAGTTGCAATTTATCAAGATCGTCCTTCATTTGACATCAAATCCGCCACTTGATCTGGGCGCACTTCACCTTTACACATCGCATCCTCTCTTAAATCTTCCTCAAGCAGTGCAGCCTGCCTTAAAGGCTGCCAGGTACTATGAACAAGCGCAGCTTCATTAGAAGAAAGAGATACCGAAAAAAGATTTTACTAATGTCTTTCATCCGCCGCAGAATTTAAGCATCAATATACACTCGTTGCTTTCATAAAAATGCGTAGATAAACGCCTCTGAACTTGTCCAGGCGGTCAGAATATCTGAGGGTTTTTCTTAGTAGAAATCAGTAGGCCTACTGTTTTGTCTTCCTATTGAACTTAATGATGATACGCCATCGTTTCGCAAGTTTAGTAGATAAAGCGAAACGCGTCACAACAAAAACAAACGACATTTGGTATTATCCAGGTCAAAATCAATTGATTCCATTTTAGAGTATCAGTGGTTGTATAACGGCAGATCCTATGAAGAATTGCTCGATGTTGACACTTCAGCAACTGGAAATGAAAGCACAATTGCTCTTGCTTTTTTCCATTTTAAACTGGTATTTTTTGAAAACGACTTGCAGGGGCAGCATCCCTAAAATCGTGAACTTCCCAGCAGGGTGTCGGAGTCGTAAGGAGTCGGAGGTTTTTGATTGGAGTCGGAGTCGGATTCCTAGCAACACTAGGAGTCGGAGTAGGATTTTTTTGTCCGACTCCGGAAATCCAATTGGATCATTTTTAACATCACACTCCTTAGTTGGGAGTTCCTGTTGAGATGGAACAATTTCCAATGAAACTTTTGTTGAAACACATAATTCTTGCTGTGTATCACGATTTCCATTGAATGCTAGTTGCTAAAAAACTCTAGCCAAATTTCATTCACTTCATGTTAAGGAGTCGGACCCGGAAATTCTGGAAGGGTCGGACTTTTTACCTCCGACTCCGCAACCCTGCTTCCCGGGGTTTTCCAGCAACAACTGACTTGGTTCCGCATCAGGTTTTGGCCGAACGAAGTTTTCAATGCAATAACGTTACCTGGTTTAAAGGTCCTACCTCTGCGGTTATTTTGTATCCATAGCTCTTGGCAGAAAACACAATTTATGATTAGTTTGTATTTTACTTTCTACAGAAATAAGTGTGATTCATTTCATTTCATTAGGATAAAGATTAAATTTTTAGCCTTTCCTTCTTAAATAAAAAGTGAAAGAACACATTTGATCTTGGTCACGTGCAGGGGTCACTTTATCGGGGGAAGCTTACGCGATCTCTGCCATCGTTTTGCTGCCGATCAACAGCGCTGCCAACCCGTTCCTGTATTCCGACCTCCCGGAACTTTTGTGGAACAAACTAATGCCAGTGAAGAGAAGAGTGAGCGTGGCACTTGGAATACGACAGCACGATGAGTCTGTCACTGTCCCGCTAAGAAATATACAAAGTAAGTAGGAATGAATTAACAAAATACAAAATAACAGATTGTTAAAATAGAAAAATTTGAAAAAAATACAAGCAGTGAGCGCTATTGCAGTTAAACATTAGATGAAGGCGCGTCTGGTTTGTAGTTGTAAGCACTCTCATGAGGCCTGCAGTCTCAATAGCTCAGTATTAAGCTTCTTTTGTTGAAGCCAGCAGGAAAAAACACCATAGTCTACTAAAACTTCGTATTTTGCAGCAACTGCAACAAGCACTCCCCCTCTTTCTTCAAGACGAAACTCAAAAACTGCGCGTTGATCTACAAAAAATCAGGGTTCCTCGCTCTCTTCAAACTGGCTCAAGAGCATGAAAATGAAACTCAAGTCAAACACAGGGCTGCGAGAGATTTGCGTATGATGGCTGTCTTGTTCGTAAGGAGTATGCCACAATACTGCAAGGAGCAATAGTTGTGATGCTAATGCAATAAAGTTTCTCACGTGTATACTGCAGCACATGCCCTCATCCCGAGCGGTGGGGGCCGAACGCTAACGAGGTCTTTAGTGTTTTCAGCGCACACTTGGCAATCTTTCGCCTGTTCTTAACTTCGAACATTCCGTGCATCTACAGTTCTTCAGTTTTGTAGCCTCGCATTCCGTGGGGAAATTGTTTGCGGACACTAGAAGGAAGAAACAGGGACGTACCGAAGGGGTCACAATGCCCTGGGCGCCGAAGCACAAGGGGAGCAGAAAGGTTCTAACAATGTTGCAAGTACTTTTTTCAATACAGTACGTTTGCTCCTGAAAGACCTTAGGTCCTAATAAGGGGGCACCAAACTTGTTTCTTGTCCCGGGCGCCATCTAACCTCGTTACGCCCCTGGAAGTAAGACAAAAAAACACTTGTCACAATCATACGAGCTTCCGAAATTGCGATTAATCATCCAGTGTGAAACAAAATGCAAAAAAAACTAAGAAATTCTGCGAACGCGACCAAACTATTGTAGAAGATTGCTGGCTACACTTTTTTCAGCAAACCAATACGTCCAACTGCAATTATTATGATTCATTGCGCTGTCAACACTATTTATCGAAAGACAAGTGCGCACTGCTCATTTTAGAATATAAAACGCAATGAATGCATTACATGCGAAACGATGTGATCTCCGCAACTCTGTTGTTCAGCTTCTGTGTTCCTTATCAGAAATATTCGCTCTTTCGAATGGCAAAGCATCAGTGTAACACTTGGAGCTGAAAACGTTGCTGACGATCATTAGATGGAACATCGATTTACCGCGTGCTCGCGCAGAGAAAAGATCGCACGTCGCGTCACGTCAGAGGGAGTTGAATCATTTCGATTTCAAATGAATCGGTTAATTTTCCGCTAGTTGGCGCAAGGAAGTAGCGAAACTTCCCTGAACCGAATGAGTTGATTTAAAAGTTTACGTGACAAACAGTTCGAATCTGGCGCTGCTATGAATAATAATCAGTCCACGCCAATCGGTTTGTCGCTGTGCGCTTCTAACAGCATGTGTGCGTCTTCTGTGAAGCGAGTGAAAGCATTGTTGTGAATAAAAGCATTGAAGCCTTGTGAAGTAGAGCAGCTTCACGAGTTGTACTGCAAAAGAACTGCGTAATGTAGTACACGTCTCACGATTAGAAAACAACAGAGCAATGTGCAAATGGATTTTCCAGGACTACGCGAATGTATCAAGTGTCGTTTTACTGTGGAATTATATGGACCTTTATCATACGCGAGCAGGACACCAGAACCGTCGCCAGAAAGTTTTCAATAGGGGGGCTTTGCGTTTCTGCGGGGGGGTTGAAAAAAACTCCACTGCTTTATAGGTTTCATGTTTCAATTTGGGGGGACTTTGAGCTTTGTTTGGGGTGGCTAAGCCC
>JGI24158J21664_10005840_pt1 | contig 16141 bp, 6 predicted proteins | sample Ectturendosymbi3_FD_21664 | JGI IMG/M metagenome (IMG submission 21664)
CAAAGTGGTCCATCGGATATTTATTTTAAAAGATGGTCATTGGCTAGAAAAGTTTGAAAACCACTTGCTTACACCAACATTTACTTTTACAGACAGCCGCAAATAAAATTCTCGAAGACGCCGTAGTGCCGTGTGGATGAGAGGAAAGTTCTAGTACGTTTGCAGTGTGGGCTGGACAAAGACACAAAAGTCGCGAACAGCTGCGGACGATAACATGCATTTGCCGGTTGGCTGCGAAAGTTGGAAACTGCGCCGCACTAGTGGAAATTGAAGCCGCTCTGAGATGGCAGCAACTGTCGCGAGCGTGTGGTGCAGGGATCAGCCTCGCTTGCGTCAAAAGATTATGTTTGAACCACGCCCCACTTAAGATAGTATGTAATTGAGTGTTATGCATGCTTTTTGTTCATATGCTCTATTCTGACACATTCCTTTGATTAAGGAAGCAGTTGACGAAAGTCGTCTGTATGCTGATGGAGTGTCCTTAATGCTAAGCGTCCAATGATATACCAATCCATTATTTTTCCGATATCTGCAGTGCATAACTTTCCATTGCTATAGTCATTTTTACCATACTTTGCATTTAGAATATTTCGACGCATTTAACATTTTCTTACGTTTTTCAAAATTTATAATCTGCTCAGTACCGATTTGCCTGCAAAGAAAAATTTTGCCTTGAAGTTGGTATTCTGTCAGTCTAAATGGACTCCACTTGTGCTCACAGCAGGTCAAAAGCTAAGTTAATGAGCGGGCAAGAAAATAACATGGAGTGCTAACAGTGAAAGGCAGAAAAAAGATCATCACCCATTTCTGGCAATTGGGCAGCAAATGTTAATGTGGGCTAGGTACCAGATCCCAATGGTGAAGATAGTTGGAAATATTTCAGTTGGGGTCTTCTCTGAAATACGATATAGCTGTTGATGCCGTATGAGGATGCGCGTCCCTACTTTGAAAAATCGGCGTTTCTCGTGTGAACGGCGTTCTTCCCGACCCCGCCACTGATTACACTGTTGTAGATGCCTGCAAGATCGATTTTTGCGAGTTTTGTGTAATCTACTACTGTACTACATGCAAACTATACCTTGAAATATATTTATTGAAACACTTTTTGATTTAACGAAATTCGCAGTACGCTATCCGCGCTTCAGTTTTTTTTGGCATCCTCTTCAACTTCTGTAACGGTGTAATTGTTCTAAGCCGGATTTCGTTGTTGCTGGTCTTTTTTCTTACAATTTTGTGTGTTGCCAAAAACTCCAACTTTCATATATCCTCATCATGTTACGCTTTGATGCTTCTCAAAAAAGCGGAAGCATTTTGACAGCAGTGAAAATAATTTCACCCTTTTTACAGTAGATGTTCATACCAACAATAAAATATTTAAGTTATCCTGCCTGTATCTTCATGTCCTTGAAACGTCGCCATTGGCGTGCCTGCGGAGGCTGAGGCTAAAAAGATTTCTTAACTTCAGCCTCCGATTTAAGAAATCTTTCCTGAAAAGATTTCTTAAATCATCTCTATGTAAAAGCTAGTTTTTTCGTTAACACCGTTTCCCGCATCTTGCTGTGCAGAAAAGTTTTATCCGGTGCTCATTCCACGTGCACGACAAATTCTGTTTTTTTGCAAGGCGTGGAGCAAATATAAATGTCTCTAGATCCTTTGTTTGCTCCTTAGGCCACATGCAGCTTAGCAGGAAACTTTATTGTGTAAAAATTTGCGCACAAGCTTGTAGGTTTAGATGTTACGTTGCCATCGCTACAGGCGTAAGAGGCCGGAGGAGGCTATAGCTTCCAAAGTACTTTTGTTTTCGCGTAAAACTATTGCAAACATGAAAAAAAATTATTGAAATGGTATTCTTTTCAAAATTGAATTTACCAGTTTAACTCTTTCTAGTATTATTGTTAAATGGGGCGAAAATTGCAGATGTGTGTCTTAATATTAATTGCAGAATTTAAATAGCAATATTTTTGGAAAAAATTTGCATTATGGGTATGAAAATACTTGTGCGGGCAAAACGCTATAGTCCCCTAGGTTGTTTTTGGTCTTATTTCCTTGTTTCGCAATCGTGAACTAGGTCATCGATTCAGAAACTTGAAGGTATTCAAAACAGAAAAGGCAGCCAATACAAAATTGGAAGCTTGTTGGTCAGAAAGAACGTTGCGGCGTTTTGTATGGGGACAGTGGCTCCCCAAGCACAGCCGGAAGAAAGGCTTCCCGTACTACTCCGGCTGGGGTCTGGTAAAAAGCGGCCCCCTAAATCTTACTGAGGACCTTTGTTGCGGCATACAAACACACCAGAACTGAACTCACCAAAAAATGATTTCACACATTTCCTCTTTCAAAATTTATTATTTATTTAACACGTCACAGAAATTGATCTTCCCACGATCAGTAGGTTCCCATTGTCTAACTCTAAACCAACCATTGCGAAATGCATTGTGGATAGATGGAGTTTATTGGCGCAAACATTAAACAATTTTTTAGCTTTGTTGTCAGCATTTCCCTTCGTAAGTTGGCAGTTGTGGAGGTAACGTTGTTAAATCCGTTTCATGGTAAGCATTTTTAGTATAGTCCAGTAAGAAATCGCTCACGAAAATTAAGTTGTAGGCCACTGGCGTAACAAGAGTTTTCAGCCTGGGTGGAAAACGTAGCTGAAGGAGGCCGACTGGCCAGGGTAGGGGGTGCACTTGCTAACACTCAGAAAAGGGTTGAAAAATGAAAGTGTATCCGGATGTAGATTTCCATACTAAAACTGGAAATCACCGTGAAACAGTCCAAAAAACTTCTGAAAAAGGCAAAAAAACAACCTACTGAAAACAAAAGAATGCTGAATACAGTAAACCTCGGTTGATCAGGATATTAGCCAAAACCGGATCGAACCACTGGTATAGCATATCACGTTGAACATATCGCTCATGACACGCCGCCGCACCACGATTTCAGTCCATTAATCAGTCTTGAGTGTGCGTATGTGGAGTATTATCCCTGAGTGTATTGTACTCGTCAACATGTCTTTGTGTGGAGGGCATTAACTTCCAAATAGAGTGGCTGCTTATGGACCAGTCGCAGAAATCTCTGTGTTTGTCCAAAATCCCAGGTTTCTCGCAGTCAAGTAACCTAAAATTATGAACTTGAGATTATTCATAACTGCCTGGATAAGGCGGTTACTAGTCTTTTGTACCATTGTACATACACCACTAAATTCGTTTTGCTTCTGCGTAAGTCTGCTGTTGGGTCGTAAATGCGTTCAATTTAAGTAATATTCACCGATATCTCAGTACTTAGATGACGTCAGGCTAGAAACAAATCTTCTCGGTTAATCCGGATCTTCGCCGAAACCGGATAAAATCGTCGGTCAAATCGAATCCGGATTAACCAAGGTTTACTGTATAAGTTAAGTGGGGGCCCAATTTTTGCATTTAGTTTGGCAAGGGGGAGGAAGCCAACGAAAGTTTGCCGATCACTGCTGTACGAAATACTATTGAACAGAGCTTCAGCAAGTTGAAGTTAATCAAAACGCTTCACAGACCAACTTATGACCGTTAAAAGATTAACAAGTCTGGCAATGACATCTACTGAAAGTGAAACTACAAAAACATTATATCTGACTGAGTTGACAAAAACATTTCCATCTTTGAAAACTTGGAAAAAGTCATTTTCCTAGCTTGAAATATAGCAAATGCAAAGTCTGCCTGCTTTATAGACAATAGCGCAGGCAAGAATTTTGTTCGGGTGGGGCCAGTCATCTTGAGTCCGACTGTTCTTTCCGTATATTTTCTAACAGTTGAAAATTGATGTAAAGCACCAGTAAAAATCTTAGCAAGTGTGTTTCGGGGAGAGGGCATGGCCTCTGCGACCTCATTCTTGCTGCGCCACTGTTTATAGGTTGTATTGATACTGCAGATCTATATTCTGATTGCTACACAAACAAGCTATAGAAGTTTCGACGAGGATACCACAAGCTAGGGGACAATAATCGGTCTTTGTACCCCCTGGTAAAATTTCTCTCAAGAGGCCCTGCCTATAACGACATTTTTCTCCATTCCTATAAGTGACGTAATAGGAGAATTCTGCTGCATGTCCCTGTGACACAATGCACATTGCCACTAAAAATGAAACCTAGCAGACAAGACATCATCGTAACAGGAAGCTTTTCACAAATCCCTACTTTGAATAAGTAGGGTTAACAGCTCTTCCTTTTTGTTCACTGTACTGTCCGCTTTTTGATTATGGATGGCGTTTATTTATTGATTATCTATGAATGATGAGAACAATGCATTTAGTAATTTTCAACAATATGTTGCTGCCATCATCGCTCCCTCCTTGTGTACGTTTCACACAGCCCAGTTTGCGAACCCAGGCTCATTTTAATAAAATGTAATTTTAGAAATTTCACTCTTTGCCCCCTGTCTTGGATGCCCGCGGTCGTCGTCCGCCCCTGCTCCTAAGGCATCTCTACCTCTTGTTTACTGTATCAAGACAGTTTGTTTGCAAGCAGTACCGTAGACACATGTGGAACATTTAGGTCCACATTAAAGTAGTTTCTTACGAAACCATTTTTGTATTTTGTAGAAATAATTGCTATATTTTTATTTCAGAAGATTTTCTTATGGTTTACAGTTTGCACATGAGCGCGGCGAAACGGCTCTTACACCGGTCGGAACTTTACCTCGGTGAGCCACAAGGCGTTGGATTCACTTCTACTTTTCTTGCGATGCAATCTATCCAGCACCGGTATCAACTGCAATACTTATAATTCCTGTACCCAAGCGTAGCTCTCAAATTATGACCACTGGGTTTTAATGCAAAATACAGTACGGGATATGTAAAGTTCCACCGGGTCGTTTCAGAAGAAACGCATTCATGCCAATTCCATGCTTCGGGTTACGAGCAAATATGTTGTACAAGTTATGAGGTAATACAAATAGGCCAATAAACAAATTTGATGTTTCTCATCAATTTTAATCTTGGGGTCAGATGCATAGTTAAAAAAAAAGAAATCTAATTAAAAAGAATAGCATTGAACGCAGGGTTTTACTTATGAAGCAGACAAAGAACTTGCGCAAATTTTTGAAGATAATTTTTACTATTATTTTAAAGCGAATATCTAACTAAACTATGTGTGGAATGGTTGCGTTAATAAGAACCACCTTATTTTCTGTTTTGCATTATCTAACAAACCTAATTACAAATAAAATTGTAGGAAAGTTGTGTCCATTGTCTTTTAATCACGGAGAAGTTAGTTTTGGCAAATTTTGGAATGCGTTACATTTTCTTCAAGGTACTGCGCATCTTTGCGATTAAAATACTTCAATTATTTCGACTTCAACCGATCTGAAAATTTTTACTGCAAGTGAAATTAACATAACCGTTCAATACGAACGCAACGGCTGACTTAAAATCGCTGTTTGCACAAACAATTGTTCCAGTATAGATTGAAAAACATACGAAATTCAAAAAAAGTTTGATCAACAAAGCCAAGCGAAAATCGTTCTTGGGGATGTTTGCCTTTGCAGTTCGGATTTCCGCGGGACGGTACAANAAACAAATAAAGAGTCGTTTGAAAAAGCAAACACACAAAAATGCATTCAAGAATTTTTATCTTTTTTAATATTGCTGGGAACTAAGCTTTTCATCATTTTGTTAACTTTGCTCGCGCTGTAACTGACTGTAGTCATTGGACCTGCAGTCAATATACCTTTTAGGCTCTGTGGTTTACTGGATGCTTGCACAATGTTGGCCACTGCTTGTTGAATAATTTCAGAGCAGTCCGGATAACGTGCTACACTTTTCAAAATTTCTTCAACATCCCTAATGTGCTTTGCTTGCACGTCAAATATTCTGCACACGTGCAACTGGAGTTTCATCGGCAACCGCTTTAAATGGTTGTGCAGGATGGATGGAGTTTTATCTTGATCAAATAACCGCTTTTGTTTCCTCCAGTGAATAAAACTGGGCATGTTGGAAGATTCTTGAAAAGAAGTCTCGCAAATTCCATCCAAGACAGGATAGTAAAGTTGGCGAAACTTCGTGATATTGGAATCAACAATCTTTGATATTTTGTGTTTGTCCTCACCAAACGTCATACGGAAGTCACCACAGTAGGACAAACCAGTGATTGTCAAGAATAAATCCCTTTCAGTGAAAGACTCTGGCAACAACAACAACGATGTCAAAACTGCACTGATCAAATTCTTTTTGAGTGACTCCAACAACTTTGGCGACTTTTCAAAATCATGTGTAAGAATGTTAACAGGCTTGTGAAGACGTCCAGCAAAATACATGGTGTTCCATGTGGTGAGGTCCTTCAGCAAGTTGTCCTCTGAAATTGTTCCATATTTAATTGTCCTGCCTAGCATTTGAACACCAGTGTTGAAGTAAGCAGCAGCACCATAATTTTCCATTAAAGACAAAATTCTTGTTAATCCTGCTGCTCTCATCAACACAGAATAGTGATTCTTATTCATATGCAAATTCTTTCGGTGCCATTCCTTAGGATCAGACACAACAAACACAAAGTCAATCATCTTGGTTGATACAGGCTCAGAAGGATTTTGTGTAAAAACCCCTGAGCCATATGAAAACACCAAGTTCATTCCTCCAGGGAAGCTGCTCAAAATGTTTTTATAAAATGAAGAATCAGGCACATCTTGCCTTAATTTACTAAAAATAACTTGAGTTACACGCATTATGAGTTCATAATAGCATGTAAAAACTTTAATGACCTACACATTTAGTCAAAAGAAATACCATATCAAATATAATTTCATGGCATCTTAGTTTATCAATACTCTCTATCTTCATGTGGAAGCAACCATCATTTATAATAAAATCCAAAGCTTTCTAGCCTCAAATCAAGTGTATTACCTGTTTACCAAACTTTCTCAAGTTTGAATAACAAGATAACACATTACTTGAAGACCAGTGTAACACTTACTGAATTTGCATTTTTCGTTTGTGTACATATTTAAATTATTCTAGTTAATATCGTAATTCAAGTGAATATCTTGAAACAATCTAAAAACTGCATTTGGTTATTTTTCACCTGTCTTTTAATCACCCAGCAATAAACAATTTTCACATTTTCATTATACCACATACATTTAGCATACTAATTCAAATGGTCAAACAATATCATGGACATCCAAAGCTTTTCTTTTAAAACACAGCATATTTCTTAAACTAGGGTTCCTGCTGTATATAATACAAAAGGTTACAAATCATACCATTTACCCCTTTAGCGGGGTAGCAATCATCTTAAGCAAATTTCACTTGGTGAAAATATATATCAGAAAATGTAGATGAAAAAGTGGGGTGGTAAACAGTATTAAGTCAAAGGTATTTTACTCACACTTCATTGCAGTTAGTGTGATAAAACTTGCTTGCCATGCCACTTTTGAAAGTTGAACTCTTGCATAACTATTGTCAACAAATATTATTTGATTTTATTTGATGACTTTGCATAAGGTTGGCCATTTTAAGGCACTAAAAGATTGGCAATAACATTACTTTAGCAATATGTTCAGATAACAATCTTTTATAAAACTCTGGAATGACAAAAAGATAATACTGTTGATTACAAGTAGGGCAGTGGCTATTCTGCCATCAGTGACAAAAGCACTGTTGGAACTATTTTGCCAATAGCCTAACCTGATTGGTTGACTTGGTCGTGTGACAAGGACGATATGCTTGGATTTGCATACTGTCCTTATAACGTTCAAGCTAAAAACCCAAACCTAAAAGTGAACCCTAAAATGTAAACCCTAAACCAATAGTTTTCAACCTGGGCGTCACTACCGCAGATGGATTGTGAACCATTTTTGGAGGGTCACAAGTAGATATTTTATGTACACAGCTTTACTACATTTTCTTCATTTGAATTTTAGATGGGGGCCGTTGGGTTGTACTGGGTTGCTAAACTGGGCTGCAGTGCAAGAAGGGTTGAAAACCATTGCCCTAAACATACACCATAAACCTACACCCTAAAACTCAAAATGTGTGTGGCTTTCGATTATAAGTACATAAAAAGCACTCCCATTGAAAGCGTCATCTCTACTAGCAAAGCCCAAGCAACAACCACGTGCACAGCAGATGTAGACACTTCCCCTTGACCAGGTTCCCCATACCGCTAGTGTCATGAACTCAGCTGGATATGGTGTGAACGGCAAAATAGTCCCAGCAGAGCTTTTGCCACTGGCAACAAAATAGACACTAAAACTAAACAGGCTAATCTAAGCAAAACTCATTTGTCATTTTACAGCAGGCTAAAGTACTTTGCACAAGGTGCTTGTGGAAAAAATCTCAGTGGATCTTGGAGAAAAAATTTGGTTTTGCTCTTGGAGAAAAACACTCAGTGTACCACAGTCTCAAATGCAAACTGGGTGGATACACATCAGCAAGCCACAATTCAGTACAATACTGAGGCGCATTTTATGACAAAGGTCTAACTGGGATGATAAAATACTCACAGATCCCACACTTCTTCAAATTTCTAAAAACAAGTTTGAGAAAAAAGTTGACAATGCAAGGTTGGATATTTCTGCTTAAGGGCTCTGGGACTGCTGTGAGAAAACATTCTTTGACATAAGGAACGCATCCGATTTCACAATCCTATGTCAGAGTGATCCTTTCACAGATTTACCAGCAGCATGAAAAACACAAGGATCAACATAACAAAGTCACTGACATTGAGAAATCATTCAATCCCCTTGATTTCTCAAGTGGTGGGATGGCAGTGGCACCAGAATGTGTCAAGGTCAACAAAAGACTGGCCGAAAAGATATCAGAAGAATGCAAGGAGCCTTATTTACATATATGTCGAAAACATGAGTGCAATTTTGTTGTAAAATGTGGGGGGCAGCTTGGTGTTAAACCAATATAGACATTGGGTTGAAGCAGAAGTAAAGTTTTATAAATGCAAATTCCCAATCTTGTTTTCAGGGGTGTTTTGAAAGCAACATGTATCATGCTTTGCGTTATCTTTATAAATGATTTACAAATTAATCTTACAGGACACGGCACTACAGTTCAGCAACATGATCAGCATTCCAAAGTTTGACAAACATACAGCGTGATCACTGATCACATATGATGGCATCTGCTGTTACAAGTAAAAGTCACGAATTTGGCAATAAGTAATGTCAACATTCACCATTAGCTTACAATTTAATACTGATAGGCAGGGCTACCATACCATCCTTATTTCTAAGATTTGTAGCTTACTTACTTTGAAGTACTACGTCTTAGAAAATATCACTGTCCTTATTTCTAAGAAACGTCCTTATTTGTGACTTGTGTCCTTATTTTTTCTTATTTGCTGTAGTGTAACAATCTTAAATAAGTANTGTCTAATAAACATACAAACTACAGTATTTATATCTCATCGTAAGCATGTTGTAATCAAGATTTTCTGACATAATAAAATTAAAAGTACTATATTCTTGCAGCACAGATACCTAACGTACCATCAGGCACTGTTAGCACCGTAAGCTGTCTAGGCTGGTTAGGATTCCTAGGAAAGCTGATTTTTCCGTGAAGGTTAAGCATTTAATTGATTCAAGAAATAAGCAAGCGAAAAATACGTTTTCTGTGATGATTGCAAGAAGGAAGTCGAGAATAATACATTGCTGAAGCAAATGGTTGCTGGAGATAAATACACAAATGTATGATCTGATGTTAGTCATGCAAACAGAAACAATTGTTTTATTTTAGGCAATAAAATCAAGCTTCCTCAGCCATCCTTATTTTTGTTCTAGATCGATGGCGGCCCTGCTGATAGGATATTAATTGAGACTTCTGTTGATGAAAAGAATAGCTCATTTGCACACATATAAACAGTAATTCTGCTCTAGACTTAGGGTTGCCAGATGGCCTGGCCAGTATTTTACAGCTAATTTGGCAGAGGCCGGTATTTTGAAAATCAGTGTCTGAGACCAGTATTTGGTGATGGTTTATTGCTTCATATGACTCAGCCAACAAGCAGAAGCACTACAAAAAGCCATTGCTCTAAGCAAACCAACCATCAGTGAACATTATGGCAAATTAAAATATAATCGTGTATAGCTAACCAGTGTAAATAAAGAGGGGTGCTGTGTCATATAGGATTGGTGAGGGACCATGGCGGTCACCTAGTCCATAGGTTCTCAAAGTGCTCCGTACGGAGCCCCAGGGCTCCACGAGAGAAACCTCGGGGCTCNGTGAGCTGTTCGTTTACTTATGTTTTTATTTTTAGAAATTTATTGTGGGGCTCCGTANATTATGATCAATCTCTTCATGGGCTCCATAACACCANAAGTTTGAGAACCCCTGACCTAGTCAACCAACCCAGTTTATCACTTTTTGAAAAGTGTTAAAACACAACAGTTGGAAATCAAATAAGCGCAATTAGCAAAACAAACAAACACAGAACATGGTGAAGAAAATGTACAGATGAAAGCACATGCCTATGTACACCCTTTCAATACCAATGAGTTGATCAAATTTAATTGAGGAATTTGGTGTGGTTAAGAATGTTTCAACAAAATATAAAAATAAAAAAGTAAAGAAGTCACAAACTAATTAATGAGGTACAAAAGAAAAACAAAGCAAAACAGAAAAACTATGGAGTGTACTTTCATGCTGAAAAAATGGGATGTGCACAAGGAAGAAAAAATACGAAAAAGTAAATATACATAAAAACTACACAGAATTACAAAATATTAGAATTCAGAGAATTTTGTTTTGGATAAGTGAAATGTTGCTAAAGCTCATTTGGGTATCTTTTCATGTAGGAGGTGTTTCTTCAGTTTCCATTTAAAGGTAAAAGTGGTTGAAGACTTAATATCGTTTGGTAGTGAAGACCACACTTTTGGGCCAACAAAAGGGAACATTTTCCGGAGGAAGAGTTAACTCTAGGTAAAAATAGGTTGTTAGAGGTTGCTAGCCTTGTGGAGTGAGAATGAATTGAGCTGATTGGAATAAAATATCAAAATGGTTTTGAAGCAGGAGTGCATGAATTTGCCTACTGATACGGTATAAAGTTTGGTAAGGCGTAAGATCTTTTAAGTGCTGGAAAGGATCTTCTAGAGCAGTGGTTCTCCAACTTTCATGAGCCGTGGCCCGGTGTCAAGCAAAATTTCTGACTTCATGCCATGTGCGCACACACAGAGCAATATTCTACATATCAAATACACTTAGAAAATTGATGATTAGCATTAGGGCTTAGGGATTCGTGTTTACGTACAGTAAGTGTGACAGGTTAGGGTTTGAAAAGAAAAATAATCGAGGTCAACCACTAAGTCCAAAAATGTTCAGTGGTGAAACTTATTGCAGCCCCCGTACTGTAGCTTGTTGTGGGTGCCTGATGTCTAACCAAAATGTTTTAATTTACACAACACACATTAAAAAAGTATTTGCCAAACTTCATTCTCTTACTCTGAGAAACAAAATAACTGAGAAAGAATAATAGGTCAGAAATTTCGCAGAGGTCAGAAATTTCGCCTGACACCAGATCCAGAGTCACTTTTCACTTTCGAGAGTAGCAAGACTCTGCTTGGTTATTTATTAAGTAAAAATATGGGAAAATTACGAGATAGACCGATGTATCGACCTGGCTGATGTAATCGGCGGATATTTGGGTTTTGCCGATATATATCGGTATCGGCCAAAACGGCAGATTTTATCGTTCTCAGTAGGTGTTGACAAAACGCTGTTACATTCCTCATTCATGCAGACAACCTGCACAAGAAAGTACAACAAAGCAAGTCAAGACAGTTATCTTGCAGAAACACTAGCAGGTGGGTTTTCATAAACAAGCATACAAGATGAACCATGGAGCACGCGTCGGCCGTCGCAGCCGAAACAAAAGCATCATCATTAATCAGATTAATTAAAAATCATAGCAAAATATTGAAATCGCTGCAATTTGACTCATAAATCCTGATTTTTGAAGTTTTTGAAAAAAAGGTAAGGCATAGAATACATAATATTTTTGATAATGAAGAAGAAAATACTATTTAAATAGTTTGGAACTATCGGTTATCAGTATCGTCTATTGGTCCATGAATGGCCAATATACCGGCATCGGCTCCAAAAAAGCCATATCAGTCGATCTCTAAAAATTACCAATGGGATCGATGGTGGCCGGAGTCGGATTTTCAAATTTGAAAAATTCCTGGATCCTGATTCAAAAAGTTTAGAATAGGTGCGGAGTCGGAGTCTGAAAGAGTGACTCCGGCCACCTCTGGTATACGACGTTTCACGTTTCGATAAACAATGAGGAATTGGTATGCTAGGTCGAGTCTCGTTCAGAAGTTCTGTTAGAATGTTATGCCAGTATTGCCTGCAGTCGTTATCAAACACTTCGCAGTTAGCAAGCGCACACACTTTTATTGCGCTGTAGGATCTGATACTAGAGATTAGCTCCGACTAATATTGCTTTAAATATTGAATACTGCACTGGATCTTATACTGTAGCTACTTCACCTTTTCTGCCGTGTGTGGAGTTACGAAATCTTGCAGCTCTTTCTAACGATCAGTTACACAGTGCTGTGCATCAGAGATGAGCATGGAGCAGGACTGGATCAGGACTGAAGCCAATTTCTCCCGGATCAGGATCGAACTGCAATTTTTTTGAAAATTGGTGGATCAGGACTGGATCGGACTGAGAAAATTTTTGTTGTTTCAATGTGATTTGTCTAGCTCAACATATTAAAACTTTAATTGTGATCTGATTTTACAGGTATGTTAAGGCAGCGTCGGCCTATATGTTGCCGTCAATAGCAAAAGCTCTGCTGGGGCTATTTTGCATTTCGAACTGTTTCCACCTTTGTCCATACCATTGATTTCTAGTAACAACGTGAACACAGTTGAGTGGTTAGTGTCTGTGCCTGGTGTGCAAGTGTTTGTTGGTTCTGCTCTCACCGTTTCCTTTGGCATATCTAGTAGAGATTACACCTTTGATGGGGTGCTTTTATGAGCTTTTTCAAAACGTTTAGGGTTTAGGTTTAGGGTGTAGCCTACGTTTAAGTTTCAGGTTAGGGCTTACATTTACGGTTTTGATTTACGGATTAGCTGTCGGGTTTAGGTATTAGGTTCAGCTTTAAGATTTAGGTTTTGTCTTTAGGTTTAAGTTTGTGTTTTGGATTTGGTTTTAGGTTTAGGGTTTTAGGTCATATTACAAGAACTTTATGCTAATCCAAGTGCATCACCCTTGTCACTTGACCAATCCAACCAATCGGATTCTCCTAATGGCAAAATAGCTCCAACAGTGCTTTTATCTCTTACGCCAAAATAGACATTGTCTTGTTAAATTTTGGAAATGTCAAAAGGCTGGGTCTACTTTGCCTCATGAGGCAAAGGCACTCCTGGAACTATTTTGCCTTCAACCAATCATATTTGGCTAAAGGCAAAATAGATCCAGTAGTGCTTTTGCTTCATGAGGCAAAATAAAAATACATAATTTTGCATGGGCAGATCAGGACTGGATCGGACTGATGATTTTCAAAAATTTTGCTGATCAGGACTGGATCGGATCCAATTTTATCGGAACAGGACTGGACTCGGACTGTAAAATTCCACAGTCCGCTCATCTCCGCTGTGCATTCTGCCACCTGTGAGTGCTGAGTTGAGTTGATTTTTATTTGGCGATATTTAAAATTCAGCAAAATAAACACAAATTTAGTGCAAGAGCGCCAGGGCATTGTATAAAGTGGAAGGTTATCGAGTCGATCGATGCCCCTAAGGCAAAGGTGGGCAATTTATTTACCTCGGGGGCCACTTTAGTTTGAGAAGGTTGCGTTCACTTCAGGGCCATAATTTCTATGAAAAGAAAAACAAGTCTAGGTTCAAGTAAGCTTCAGCGCTAATATTTACTTGAGCGGGAAGGATTTTCAGATTAAAGTTTTTTCCTAATTGCTTCCGCGGGCCACTGCAAATGCTGTGGTGGGCCACATGTTGTCTGTGGGTTCACTAATTACCCAACCTTCTACTAAGGCACTAGGTTCACATAGCAGTTGTGTGATGGAAAGAAAGATGTTTACATTGCATTCACTATTCAGTAGTTAAACTTTCCATGTCATATATCAGAATAGCCTCTGGCAGAGCTTCTTCGTTTGAGCGAGTTGTTTCTGTCCGCTGTTAGGTCGCACCAAATCTTGGCCAGTGCAGCCACAGGCTTCTCGGCAAAATCACTAGATTCACACAAAAAATTCACTAGATCTGAAAAAAATCACGAGATTTGAAATTTGTACGTCGAATTTCGCAGTTTTGCTTGAAATTTCATAAACAAATACATCAATTCAAGCAAAACTGCAAAAAACTTTATATCATTTGTAAATTGGTTAAAATTGATCATATTGAAACCTGGAAAATGTAGTACAAAAATAATCTTCCATTAAGCTTTTCTCAAGAGCTGCAAACGACACCACTCGTGAGTATTTAGAGCAGGGGTGTCAAACTGGTGACCCACGGGCCAAATCCGGCCCGCCATGACCCGTTTGGTGGTCCGCATCAAGTCAGTTTGCGCCTGCATTAGGTCTGACAAAGTTATGTTTATTATTATGTCATATAGCAGAGTTACGTTTTTTTGTTTATAGTCATAACGCGACATTACAACTTAATAAATAGGCTAAACCAATGGTAGCAACCTCCAGTTGAAAACCATGAGGTTGTAGAGATTTCATGAGGATTCGAAAAATTTGAGGCCATTCGAAGAACGTTTTGCTGATTTCAAACATCTGGAAACCGGTTTGCTATTTTCAATGACCTTTTTTCCGTCAATGCTGAGGAAGTGCCACAAAAATATCAAGTGGAACTGAATGAGTTACAGTGCAAGTGTTCTTAAAGCTAAATTTTAAAATGTTGACATCACAACGTCTTATTAATACAGTGGACCAACTTATCCCCAAATAAAATGAATGGCTTTAAGGACCATGCCAATGTTTGCTGGTACTTGTGTCTGCGAGCAACTGTTCTCTTTGAAGAACACCAAGTCTTTATTCCGATCTCAATTGGCAGATGCGCATCCCAACTCAATGTATAAGTTGCCACTGCACAATCTTTGGTACCAGATATTAACGTGCTTGTTAATGCCAAAAATGGCAAGTTCGAGTCGCAGTGCTATGAAGATGATTTTTATTATCTTGATATTTGGCAATGTGCCAGATATTTTGTTGCTGCATTATTCAAGGAATTAGCATTAATTACCATTATAGAAATGTGAGGTCTCGAGTCTCGGTCTCGAACTTCCAGGTCTCGGTCTCGGCTTCTATGACAAAGGCTCGGTCTCGTCACGAAATTTGAACCAGGTTACAGTCTCGACTTCATCATTGACGGAAAGTCATAAAAACAAATATAGCATTTTGTTGATTTTCGTCGCTTTCAAAGTTTTTCTTTTTTGACCGACGTTTCGCAGACTGGCCTTGGAATGTTGTCATTCTGCTGGCATTCCAAGTTCGGGTTCACTTTTTTGATGTGATTTTCGGAATCTGCGAAACTTGTAGATGTGAAATGACAAAAATTGTTGGCCGATGATTCTGGAAAGCCACAAAAACAAATATAGCATTTACTTGATTATCGCCTTTTTCAAAGTTTTTCTTTTTTGACCGACGTTTCGCAGGCTGGCCTTGGAATGTTGTCATTCTGCTGGCATTCCAAGCTCCGGTTCACTTTTTTGATGTGATTTTCGGAATCTGCGAAACTTGTAGATGTGAAATAACATAAAAATTGTTGGCCGATGATTCCGGAAAGTTATGAAAACAAATATAGCATTTCGTTGATTTTCGCCTTTTTCAAAGTTTTTCTTTTTTGAGCGACGTTTCGCAGACTAGCCTTGGAATGTTATCATTCTGCTGGCATTCCAAGTTCCGGTTAACTTTTTGGTGTGAGTTTGGGAATCTGTGAAACTTGTAGATGTGAAACTATATAAAAAATTTTTGTCGATGATTCCGGAAAGTTATGAAAATGAACACAGCTAAGCTTGCCATATTTTTGTGACTTCAAAGCGGGACGCCTCCAGAAACCAAGACCCCTTAGCTGTGATTTTTTAAAACTTTACATTTTCCGATATTGTTTCATAGGCCTACATTTAAAGCCATCCCGGCTGTCTTCATTGACCGTATTGTCATCGAGAGTTCATGCGCATATTCTCTGTCTAAATATCGGTTTCAGT
>JGI24158J21664_10005841_pt1 | contig 16141 bp, 9 predicted proteins | sample Ectturendosymbi3_FD_21664 | JGI IMG/M metagenome (IMG submission 21664)
TTGCACTGAGGAAGCCTATACTTCAATAGATGGCCAAAACGTCGGCTAAATAATAAAATTAAACTCCAGAGGAATGAATTTATCTGCTTGCAAAATACTGCTGCTCGTTTAAAGTCAAAAGATTTGGCCTCCCCCAAACGTTTTGTGCTGGCTACGGCACTGTGTTCTACTCCCCTGTTTTAACACGTTGCCGGATATTCTTGCAGTCATGAACTGCTTTGTCTTAGGAGACCACTGATGTTCATTGCGGTGAGACATTATACCCTACAACAACGAGTAAAGAAAGTGCGTGTAGATTAATATGCACAAGGACGCCGGAGAATGGAGGCATGTCGAGGGTATTTCCCCCTCTGCCCTTTCAAAAGAGGGGTAACGGGGTGGAGGTGCGTTTTCATCATAGGTGTAGGAGCAGGCAAATTTTTGGGTTGCGAAGGATTTTGCCGAATTTCCCTAAACTTGCCCAAAAGGTTTTTGTGCAACTTTTGCCTACAAATTTTCTCCAACAAATATCATGAAGACCTCTTTTTGGTATAACTACCAAAAAAGGTCTTCATGTGTTTTTATGCAAACCTTGTGCGCCATTTTTTTAAGTCAATCAACGTGAGGCGCCATTTCTACCGGATTTTCAAGGTTTTTGCCCAGATTTTTAGCATATCAAAACTTTTTGGGGTGCGCTTGCAACCCCTGCACCTCCAACACCACTGCTTTTCATAACAGTATCACAGGCAATTTCACGGTTTATCACGATCGACTTGAAACAAAGTTATTGCAGCTATTCCGGCATCCAGAAAATTCAGAATAATTTTTATAATTTATATTATTATTTTTGAAATCAACATTGTTGTTGAACAGAAACACATTGATAACGATTTTTTATAAGTTTGCATCGCCCTCAACTGTTTTACTGCTCCCTTCCCTACAGAACAGTCGCGAGATAGTTTTCAATAGGGGGTTCTACGTCTGTTCAGGGGATCTTGACATTCTGAAATTTGATAAGATTTCCACCGATTTATAGTGCTTCATAATTTAATTTGGGGGGACTTGGAGCTTTGTGTGTGGGGGCTAAGCCCACAAAATTCCCCCGTGGCGACGGAACTGTTTCCCTACCGCTGCTCCGGAGTCCCTGAATACGCATGCTGCGTCAACAATCTTCGCCAAAACGTTGGTTTGTACAGGGCCGGCCTTAAGCCGATGCAACCGATGCTGCTGCATTGGGCCCCGCGCCTCTGGGGCCCCGCGCCCTGGTGTTTGGGTAGAATGTTCATTTTTGCCAGATACACCTTGCTCTTGAGAATTCAGCAGAAACGCCACATAAATTTCATTGCTAACAAAGAACGCTCTAGTCATAACTAGCGAATTTCCTCTCGAACGTTAGCAAAGATGCTCAATTCTCGTGTTAGTGCTGCACTGTATATCTGCGCTCTACCACGATCGTACCACAGTTGACTGAACACGATGACGTCATAAAATCACTGCTCAGAGGGGCCCCGCGCCCAGGTCTTGCATTGGCCCCCGCACCTGCTAGGGCCAGCCCTGGGTTTGCAAATGTGGATTTGACGTCATTTTGTGACGTCGCGAACAGCGTATATCCAGTAACAATCACCACCATATACGCTTCTGCTCAATACTAGAATTTNGTAGGGGGCGTCCAATCAAACAGTCGCCCCGGGCATCACCAGACCTCTGCACGCCACTGAGTTTCACTCTTGAAGTGCAAGAATAGTTAAAAATCTAGGCATTGGCATTGGATGGAAAAATCGTTTCATACAACTTTACTTTTATCTATCATCTTCAAAGTGTATTGTTTGAAAGTTCGCAGTGCGTTGTTTTTTTTCTCTGAAACCTTAATAACAAATAAAATTAAAAAGGTTCTTTGTAGAATGGCAGACTTGTTTACGGATTTCAAGACCCATCTTTTCCCTCTCGCTCGCTCCATAAAGATGAAAAGAAAACTTTTAAGTTTTGACGGATGTTTTGAATTTTTGTTCTTCGTACTTCCGTGAGGGGAGGCTATGGTTCTGTTCTCACAGGAATGAAAGTAAACAGATTATGTTTAGTTATGACACGTCACCCAACAGGTTTTGCAGCAACGTTTTCTAAGCGCACGTTTTGCAGATGCGCATCCATTTCCCACAGCTATGGTATGGAAATGGATTTATCTTAGTCTGCCCATTTGTTCGGGTTTTTACAAGTAGTGTATTAAATCATGCAAGCGAAAATAATTCGTATGAAATTTAGAACTGGCTGTGACACCAAATTCAACCATGTGTATACGCGACTGTCAAATATCGAAGTTTCGAAGTTGAAGTTTACACGGAATAAATATATCAATTTTGCGAACTGCGTTTTTTCTTTAAGGTATTTGTGTTATCAAAACAATACATGTTTCTTTTCAGAAACAAAACTGCATTTTCCAAAGTTATTATGAAGAAGGCGCCACGTCGAACGGCATTTTTGGCAAATTCTATGATTTTTTATCCATGCCTGATAAGAAAAGCAAAATGTTATATAGAAATTTTCACACAGTCATATTGAAATTTCGGAATGTAGTATGACACTACATTTTACAACTTCTATGCAGCACAAGTTCTAGCAAACATGAAATGCCACATGTCCGTGAATGGTAAATTAAACTTTAACAACCTAAAAGGGAACAGCGATGCAGTTCTTGGGACTGTCTTCTCTAACATTGTTTCCTTTTACAAAATAGAAGTTTGTTACTTCACTATAGTTGCACGAATTTCAGCCACACAAAGTGAGTTGGCACAGGCATGAAACATGAATTTTACAAGAGAAGCAGCCTCAGGATCGGCAAGATCCATATTATTATTTCACTACCTGGAAGAGTTTGCATGCATAACGAAGTCAGTAGATGTGTTAGGCCTTTTGCAATTTGCCTCTTTTCGGATTTCTTAATCTCATAGTTGGTATTCGAAACAAAGTAAACTTAAGCAAAAAGTGGTCTTGTGATGTGCAAGTGCCTTAGCCAGCTTTTAAGACGTCTTAAATATAAATCAGTTTCGAATAGTTTGCTCATTTCGTAGTATTGCCACCATGGATAAGTTAAAAAAGACTCTCCTTCACGTTTGGCTTATGAAATGGTTTAAGGTTTCTAAGTCCTATCACGAAGCTCTACATTTTAATATCGAAAATACGCATTATTGTTGTGCATCTTTTTGCCAAACAATACTTTTTACGACGATAATATGAAAAACGATTAAGTAAAGTGAAATATGTGTGTTGCAACTGATCATCACTATCATTGCTTTAATGATGCAATCCAATGTCGTCAGTGGTGTCCAGTGTTGTCACTGGGGTTAGTTTCGTCAACATCAGATTGCAAAATCAGTTGTCCTTAAAGTTTCAACGCCTCAATGCCCCTAAATCAAATTTTTGTCAATCTGGATACCCTTTTTCAACAGTTTAATAACAAAAAAAATGTGAGAAACAAAACAGAACTGGTAAATAAATATTCACTAGAGCAGTGAGGAAAAAGATCAATTCAAAAGCTGGATCACATTCATCGGCAATAATTTTCTACTTCATGTGGGTACAGTGTTGCAAGATTGCTAGAACGAATGCAATGATTCCTGATTGGGTGTTAATACATTGATTGTTGAATACCCCTGTTGAAAACCCCCAATATCTAATCTCAATACCCCCTGGGGGTAATGCGGCAATACTTTAAGAACCCCTGAGCTAAATATTTCCATTACCAATACCTAAAAAAGCGCGTTGAACCTCATTGTCCTACTCCTAAAGCAGTGGTTCCTAACCGGGGATACGCCTCCCAGGGGGGGCGTCAATAAATTTATAGGGGAGCGCGAGCTTTTACGCGCTCTACAACATGGAAAGTTTGATCAATAGATTCACCAACAAATACATTTGTCTTTTTGTTTACAACTTATTTTATGTCAGGAGGCTTGAAACAAAGGACGATTACGACTTTGAAGGGGGCGTGGATTAGAAACGGTTAAGAACCATCGTCCAAAAGTGTCGTCACTAAATGGAGACAGACGTCGTTCGTGGGTAACATAAAATGTTATTCTCAACGCAGCGTTTGGTTTGGAGCGCCTTCAGTTTGGAACAACAACAACACACATGAGGTTGAGACTTGAGAAACTGATGAAAGAAACTTAAAAATTATATATGAATCTAACTTATTTTCAACCTAGGTCCTAGACAGAGAAGAAATGTGGAAAACAGCAACAGCCCACTCATCATCAGGTTTGTGGCCAAAACATCAGACATAAGAAATTTTTCTCAAAACATCAGATCTGATGTTAAAACATCAGAAGTGGCAACACTGGTGGTGTCACTTACAGCACACAAAACAAAGTTTTTGACTCTCTCAACTGTGAACCTCTGTCAAGCAAGTTTTATTCATTCCCTGTAGACACTCCCTTTTTGTCTCTGATCACTCGCTTCGTTTCTACCAATGACGTCACGCTTTCGTTGACAGCGTTTTTCAAATGGTCTACGGTGCCACGATCAAATCGATGTGAAACACTCAGCAACAGCGCAAACGTCTTAGCGACAGATAGCTTTAGCCGTCTAAAGCTCCAAATTTGTGCTGATATGCAATTTTTCTAATTTCCTGAGACTAGACTTTCGAATAGAAGAATCGTACTGCAGGTAAACGCATGAAACAAATTTATCTCTTTTTAGAGATAAGTTCTGCCAAGAAGAATAAGTATGTGTTTATTCCATTTCAATGTTTGACCTGAAGCTCTCTCTATCTACTATAATTCTTAATTGCTGTGAGTGAGTTGAAATTAGTCTGGACTGAGTTAAAATGCTCAATTGCTGTGCAAACTGTTCTTGCAATTTGTCATGCAAAGGTAAGGATAACATGCGGAAGGAAGTATAAAAAAATTAAAAGATGTTAAAAACAAATTTCCACCTGCTGAAAAGCTTGAATTGATGCAACGTTAGGCTGTTAAAACACACGAGCATTTTATCAGCAGAGTAGCACATGAGCGGTTGAGTACTTCTGTGATGGAAAATCCACGCATTGGTTTTCCCTTTTCGGCACTACACCACTGGACATATACTAGGCATCACAGTTTGTTCTTCTTCAAAGAGTTTGTAAAGTTTTTCTGAGTTACTCTAGTCACTCTAAATTTTGAGGGAATTGAGTTGAATTTAGTTGGCGATAATTGTGAATTGGCAATGCGGAAACGAAATCATTGCAAAAGCGCCAGGGCACCGAAACAACCGGTAGGTTGTGAAGTCGTTGACCCTTGACTCGTGGATAATCTCTGTATCAAGGTTCCGTTCGAAGTGTTGGGTATACATGGGAGAGAGCTGCCAGATGATCAACACGGTTGCGCAGGTAGTGCTGGTTAGCAACCGGTCTCTCTCAGTAGATTCGGGTTTTTATACTTTTATATTTAGGCGTGGCAGAGAAAGTTTAAACCCAGGCAAAATGAAACTGCCCGGGTTGTCATAACCCTTTCGTATCTAGCAAGCTCTGCAAATGTTTGCAGGGGTTATAGTTTATAACATGAGGATGAGCCAGGGTGTGGCGGAGAGTTCCTGGGGTCGGTATCATGCAGATTCCTCGCTGCTTCTGCAAAACAAAAGAACACCAGTAGCAACACAAGAAGACAAATCACGCAGTCACAAATACACGAAAAAAAAGAAAAAATCCAAGCGTAGAAGACAACGTGAATAAAAACTAAGCTGCGTGTTCAAAGAAAAGGACTGATGTAGGGGCGTAGTGAGGTTAGATGGCGCCTGGGACAAGAAACAAGTTTGGCGCTAACCTAAGCTCTTTCGAAAGCAAATTTACTGTATTGAAGAAATTATTTGTGGCATTGCTGGTTTTTTTCGGCGCCCCCCGCAGTGATTTGGCGCTGTCCACAGTGATACTGCGCCCCCATTGTGATTCGGCGCCCGGGGAATTGTGCCCCTCTTGCTCCTTTGTTTCACCCCTGAACTGAGGGTTAATAGGCAGTGCGATGCATCAACACCATTTACTCAAATTTGAAATGCTGCGATTAGGATATCTTTCTATTGTTTTTTGAATGTAAGTGAGGAAAGCTTATACGAGGGACTAATATTGTCCCAGATTTTGAGGTCATGATGTTTCAAAAATCTTTTTCGTATTTGCTTAGGCAAGCCAGAAATACTTCCCTCGTGAAGGACTACGGGTTGCATGAAAATGAATTTGATTCAAGGGAGACAGTTAAAATTAATCTTTTGGAGAATTCCAACACTACGAGAGATACTTTTCTCAAGGTTGGTGATGTAAGCTTATTATCAATCTAGGCTATACTCCCAGGTGTTTAGTGAAGCTTGTTTGGGGTATATTATTATTATTATTATTAATTTTAGCATTGAAGTCGTACCGTCGCTTGCCACTGGGACCTATAAGGATATATGAAGTTTTTGATCCATTTATCGACTTTCAGTAGCTCAGTATTACAGTAACTACGTTTTGCAATTCTGTTGCAATCCTGTAACTACGTTGTGCTGTTGACGTCCCTGCAAATAACTAGCCAATAGTTTGGGGGGTGATCCTCTAAAAACCCGTAGACCACATTTGGCTCGCGAGGGCATTTTGTGCGGCCCGGGATGCTTTTGGGAGAGTTTTCAAATAATTTGCGTTTAGGTTATATTTTGACACAATTTACATTTAAGTTATTTACCCCACCTCAAATCATTAGGTTCAGTGATTCCACGCTGCTAGTGTTTACACGTGAGGCAACACTCCGCTCGATAGTTATTTACTCTGCTTGGTTTGCCGATGGATTGTCACTGTTGTTTTCGCCCTGATGAAGTTGACAGCACCGACAACGAAACGTTGGCAGCAGTCGTTTTTACGTTTTATCTGTTTATACGTTTTACTGATACACCCGTTGAACATTTAAATATACTTTAAGTCAGCGTGGTCCAACTACTTACGACCTACGGGCTATTCTACAAAAACGCGACAACTCGCGGGCCACTTCCAATAAAATGATGTATGATGTAGCCTATAAAACAACAGATTAACAACAGTTAAAACTAAAAAAGGCAAGACAAGCGAGTGGGTCAAGGAAACAGTAGCGAATAGCAATTTAATACAAACCTCTATAAGTGGGAGGATTCTCTGACACTATCGTGCAGTCTTTCGCGTCCAATTCGATTTCTGTTGCTAGATTTGATTGCTTCATCATTGCAAAAATTAATGTACTCTCACACATTTTACTGACTAACTACCAGAAGCTCTCTGCAGTCTCTAACATCGTTATTATTGCACATTTATATTAAAAGATGTTGTGCTTGTTCAAACTAAAATTACCCATTGCAGGGATGGGCAATTAATTTGGCTCGCGCACCACTTTGAGATGGCCGCATTTAGCGTATAAATAGACAGATTTATTTGTTGGTACTGAGTTCAATGCGCCAGATGTACTCTTCAAGACAACGAACGCTGAGGCAACGGAGGGTAAGCGGCGGGCCGTACCTTCTATTTTGATCGCAAAATAAATAAATAAAGCAAATAGGTACACAGAAAAGGTAGTATTCATTGTTCTTGTGCAAATGCACTTTGTCCAGCGCAAGCAATTCAGTGAGACAAATACAACCTCACACACTTTTCAACAAATTTCAGATTTGAAGATTTTTCCTGAATGATTCCGCGGGCCAATGACAACGCTGTGGCGGGCCACATGTGGCCTGTGGGCCTGTAGTTGGACCACACTACTTTCAGTTATTTTGTTTATTTACCGTTGTTTAAAAGTGCTCGGCTAACGATTGAGTAAGATTCTTTTAAACGAACAGAGAGACAGCTAAAAAGGACTTGCCTATAACTCACGTTACCTTTCGCAGGAATAAGATGTAAAAACTGTTTCTAGTGAGTTCAGGTACCCACATTGTTGCGTCAGCGACATACTGCAGCCCCCGGCTTACTTTATAAGCAGTGGCGGATTTACACATAGGCCAGCCCCGGGAACCCGTGCAATCCTTCCTATGACGACACATTACTAACTTAAATTTGCAAAACTGCGCAGAGACTTAACTTCACAAAATTGGTTTGAAACGAGCAAAAACACAAATGTTTAGACTCTAGCTAGAACAAGAGCCTTAGTCAATGCAGCACAGTGGTCTCTCAAACAATTTCTCAATTGCACTGTTTCTGAAATATATGAGCCTTAGTGGGCAAATTTATAGCGTGCTGTGAGTTTGAGACCGCTGTAATCTCACAAAACCACAGCCTCAGAATAAGAATCGGAATATCACTTTCCCTAGTACGTTTAGTTTTAGTTAAGGTAGTGACTACAGCGACTACCTCTTCAGTATTAAATATCCCGAGGCAATAAACAAATTAGGGAAAGAGGCTGCCTTATCAGATCTCTACGAAGGAAAACGAATAAAATATTCAGCATATCTAGTCATTTTGCGCTTTGAGAAGCGACATCCCAAACACAAACACTGTTGCTCGCCTAAAGTCAAACATTTTGGCCCCAAAAAATTTTGGGCTGGCTATGCCATTGCTATCGAACAGTATGTTGCAGCAACTATTAAAAATTGACCTTCCAAGTACGAAACGCTTGCAACTGAAACAGAAAACAGCTTCAAAACTCAATCTTTCTCTGCCATAACTAGCTGCTACTGAAAAACTAGACCACACGTTATCGAAGCTTAATGACCACTGTTACGATTCCACAGAACGAATTCGGATGAAAGAGTGTTAAAACCACGCAATTCACTTTGGTTTTCGTTGGCAACAGATCTCACGCTTAAAAAATACTACATGCAGGCCCCGCGCCGGCACTACATAAGCAGCTTCAATAGAAAGTGAAAGTTTATGTAGGTTAGTAGGGGTAGCGCAGGGCCCCCATCGGCGCGGGACCCGATTGGAAGCAATCGGTCCGATCGGCTAAGGGCCGGCCCTGCACTGGCCACTGTACGGGGCCCACTAGCCAACAATCATAAAAAAACTTGAGAAATGATGGTGAATCCGATTGTGGATGGCTATACTAAAACCTTAAATCACCGGAAAATAGTCCGAAAAATACAAAAACAATAACTGACTGAAACCAAAAAAATACTAAAACCGAAATATAAGTTAAGTGGGAGACCGGTTTTTACATTTAGCTTGCCAGTGGGGGCAATCGCCCCTCTCCCCCTTCAGTGACGCCACTGGCTATGATATATTGTATTTACATACAGTAAGGTGTCCCAACTCAACTGCAACAAAATACGAGCTGGTGGCGTAGGTTAGTTTATGGGAGGGCCTGCAAGTTGTGTAATTGATTTATGTTTTGGTTGAGTTAATTCTCAGCTAGAAAGGCGAGAATGTTTTCACATTATTCGTTACATAACAGTGGTAAATCTTTTTTCATTATCTCAATGGCTTTGGTATTGGAACGCGGACTCTGACTCCATTAAAGGTAATGCACTAGCTTTCCTGATGAACCGTGATACGGTGATAAGTGTATTGCACATAGCTTAATGTAGTAGTTTCTAGTAATTGTAGCTAATTAGTAATGCTAAAAAATGAGGAAATACGTCAGAACTATCCCTTTTTCAGAAAAGGATTAAATGATTTTAAAGTGAATTACGTGTGGTTGCATTTGCACAGTTCGCAAGAAAAACTGGAAAGATCATTGTGACTTTGTGGATATTGAGTACCAAAAACTTATTTCTCACAGCGTATAACCAGATGAATATCACTCTATCCTAGTTTGCCAAGGATGCTTCAAATGTACCTAGCTTCACATTCATACTTCATGTCCATCGACAAACCAACTGTTGTTCTGAACCGTTTTTGCGGAAATTCTCTGAGCGAACTTTGTTCAACACGTTAAGATACTTGCAACCATTTATGGTTGCTTTTAATGAGTAGGTTCAGATTATTGCGAAGACAAAAGCATCAATTGCTGTGGTTGTATCGTGTTTCGCCACTGTGAAGGGTAGGATTCAAAAGAGACAATGAGACGTACATAACAACCCAAGTTAAATCAGCAATAAGAAAGCTCAGAGCAGGCAAGGATCACGACTATGATTTATTCATGTCAAATGTATCTGCATTGTACAAGTCTTGTGTTACACATCGGGCTAAATGGATCACTTTTTTTCTCAATTTAAATGCTTTGATTAGATTCTTCCGTTTGCAAACAACTGAATGGGAAAGTGATGAACCATGTGATTATTGCTTGATAGAAACATTTCCGTTGATGAAGCTGAAGTAAACTGTTTGACCAATACCAAAACTTGTTTGAGTTCGTGCAATAAGACCATCAACTAAATGCAATTTATTGTAAGCTGGTGTGCAATTTAAAACATCTTTCATGCAAGCAGTTTCAACATCTTTCATGCAAGCGGTTACAAGTTTTATTCGTCGCCAGAACCACAACGCCAAAATAGTTAACAGAAGCTGGCTTTGTTTTTCTCCTTCACAAACTTGTGTTTATTTTCTCACTTGTAGACTGGTATGCGTGGTTACGACTAAATGTGCGCATTTCCTGATTAGAAAAGGAACTTGCGACTGGAAGCACTCTCTTTAGCGCCTGAGCAGCCACGAGCAATCGATAGAATATATAGATACCACGTTTACGGTTGGTGGCAGATGTAATTAATCCCTGTTAAAAATTGATACAGAGCTAGCCAGTCAGGCCAATCAATGCGAACAATATTGGAAATCGCTTCTGCCTGCAACGTTTGGTTTCTGTCGTAAAATTTATTGCTGGGTGAGGGCTGGTGTTTCGAGATGACGAAAACGTTGGATCGCCCAGAAGTTTCTTCCAAAAAAATTTTCAAAACTTTTCTCGGCAAAATTAAAAAAAGGAGATGCGATGCTTCTGGTGACCGGTTTTGCAACAGTTTCGCAAATCACTAATCATTGTCAAATATCATAAAGTTTACTTACACTTGAGTTAGCAAATGTGACATCACAAGATTACGTCATAAATATTAACGATCCGTGGGTATACTAGTGACCTGATCGATCATCTCCTACCTGAAGATTCTGTATCCGCACATGGAGCCTCCCACCATGCCTGGGCCCCAGGCCACCCACCATCTAAATCCGGCGCTGGTCCTACCATCAATAAGATGTTACGATTATGGCTCAAAACGTCGTTGCCTGATTTGTGACCGAAGGTAGACAACGATATTTGCCAGGTGATTTTGTCTGCAGGTGGGCCAGCGTGCATCGTTTGCCTTTAAAAAAGTGTTCTGCAATCTCAGATCATGAATTTTGTGCCACACTTCATTAGAGCTTACAATTTAAAATCATTATTTTTTGTCTCATTTTAATGTATTTTATATCGTTCCTCGCATTAACGCCCCTTGTGTGGGCAAAATTGTTACCATGCGTTCGTACTGTGTGGACGGTTCACGACCACGATGGCGTCGACTCTCAATGCTTTTAATGAATCAGCGAGATTGGCTGATATCAGTATCTTGTCTGCTCGCACCATGTAATACTTATACAAAACCATCGCCAGAAAGTTTTCAAGAAGGGGGCTTTATGTTTGTTCAGGGGGGCTTGACATTCCGAAGTTTGATAAAAATTCCACCGATTTATAGTGGTTCAAAAGTCAATTTGGGGGGCTTGGAGTTTTTTTGGGGAGGATGCCCCAAAATCCCCGCGTACCGACGGGATTGTATTTACACAGACAAAACATTGGCATCATTGCGTAGTTTACTACAGTTTGTCACTGTGTTTCTGCAGATGTGCTAAGTAAGACACTACATCAGGTTTACGGGAGTTTTTCAGAAAATGAAACACTTTTTAAGCATCGTGTCGGTTGGTGTCATTTGCGTAATTTTTCTTGCTGGTGGTCGAAGACTTGCAGAAGATCCACATAACAGATTGGTAGGTTTTACGCCGAGACCAGATGAAGAAGAATCAATCGAAAGCTGCTTGAGAGGTCACTTGAGGTGAGTCGTTAACATAAGATATTATAAGTTATGATGGAAACTTCTGTTGAACTGAAAATGTTGGTATTATTGATCTGTGTCTGACGGTAACTGGCAGGTGATTTTCTCAGTAAAACTAGATTGTTTTGTTGAAGGCGACCGGTATAACATAGTGGATAAATTTCAAACTACAGTGTGCAAATGAATTGACGTACTTGGATTTGACCATGCTCAAAATCTTCGGACACGTCAGCCGCCGGTTCACGATATATTTGTGCTTTGAAATCGGTTGCCTTACCAACAATACAGCTCCTCAGCCGATTTTGCTAAATAGCTGTTCAAACCCTCAAAAGACTTGTCAAGTCTTCGAGTCCGTAATTTAAAAAAATTTTTGGTTTTGGGTTTGTGTTTTCGTGAGTGACGTCATAAGTGAGGTAGGTTTTTGGCCATTTTGGCTCATGTTACCTGACCTGGGGCCCAACTGCTAGACGGACGGTTTTGCTGAAGTTTTCAGTGGAAACTAGGCTAGAATCTGAGTCTTTTGAGCCTTTGGTCGACTTTCCAGCATTTCTGGTTCACAAGTTATAGCCTAAAAACGTAAAAATGGTCATTTTACTAATGATTGGTAAATTTACCAAAAATTGGTAGTTTTACCGTAATTTTTGAACCAGAAACGCTAGAAAGTCGATCAAGGGCTCAAATGACTCGTATTTTAGCCTAGTTCCCACTGCAAGCTTCAGCGAAATACTACCATCTAGCGGTTGGCGCCAACGGCGAGATGAAGTGGGCCAAAGTGACCTAAAAACCCTCCACTTATGACGTCACTCACAAAAAATCCGAAACCCCAAACCAAAAAATATTTTTTCATTGCAAACTAGAAGACTTGCCCAGTCTTTTGAGCGTTTGCACCAAAAACTTTGGTTTGCACAGCTCTCTAGCGCGTTTGGCATCGGAGTTACGCCCGCGCAAAGGCACGTGCAAAAACTGCAAACAGCCTCTTTTCCAGAGATGAGCGGACTTTCATGTTTTGCGATCCAGATCCAGTCCTGATTTTTTAAAACTCCGTCGAAGTCCAACCACAGTCCAAAAGAATTTTCGAAAATGACGTCCAGGTCCGAATGAAGTCCAAAAAATTTGAAAAATGCAGCCTTTTCACAACAAAAATTACCCGTTTTTTTTCCATTAACTCAGTGCAAATCCGGTCTTGATCCTAAATTTTTAAGAGGTTTATAGTCCGGATCCAATCCAAATTCAAGAAAATTTGCCATAGTCCGGATCCAGTCCAAACCAAGTCCAGTCCAATGCTCATCTTTGCTCTTTTCACGCGAACCACTTGAATTAATGTCGGCGGAGGAGGTGTAGCTGTAAGCACGGTTATTCGGTAGAAACGTTTAGTGGACTCCGGCCGTGTCTAAATGAATTTTTGAAATAGGAGTGGAGCCGAGGTTGATTTTTTCACGAAAAGCCGGAGTGAATTCGGAGTCATTTTTCGAATAGCTCAAAGCATTCAATTTGGAGTTTAAGCAGCAGTCGGAGTGCAAAACTTAAAAATGTTTCGGAGTCGGAGTAAGTTTAGCCAAAGCAGGAAAGAGTCGGAGTCAAAAATTTTAGACCTCATATACCACTGATAGAAATCTGACTTTTATAATGTTGCAATTAAAGAACAACATCGTACAATCATTGTCGTGAACAATGGGTACAGCTATGACGTCATTGGGGTTTACTTCAAATTTAAACCTGGTATCCTCGATCAAGCTGTTTCTAGTGGTACGTTTGGCTGCAGAAAGTTAAAAGTCAAGTTAAAAGTAAATAAAAATAAATAACAAAAACAAAGTGTTTGGTTAGGAAGTGACTAGGGATACACCTGTCCTGACGCAATTCAAATAAAAGGGTCAGTTTGTCATTCAAATAACAGGCGATGCTCCAAAAAGGCGTGCCAGTATTTTACCCTCAATCAGCATTGTAAAAAGTCATCAACGGGTATTGCTAGCATGACTGGAGTAAGTCAAAGACCATTCTCACCCAGTAAATGGAAAATGTGGGCAAAAATGAAATCACCTCAGAAAGACGGTGCATATCTCATGAGATATAGCAAACCCAACTCAAGAAAAAGTAGTAGTGATCTCCAAAAAGATTTGGAGTAATCTAAAGTAAAAATTAGTGCGTCTCTTGTGAGAAGAAGGTTGGTTTTAGCTGGCAGAAAGGCCAGAAAATCGCAATGACGGCAAGTTTGACGGAGAAAATGCGAACGAAAAGGCTTTCATGTGCATAAAGCACAAATGGAGTGCAGAAGACTGGAGGAAAGTTGTATTTTTAACGAAATCCAGTGTTTGGTGAAAGGTAAGCAATGCCATCATATCAGGAGAAATTATGGTGAAAAAATAACAAAGGGTCATCATAATCCAAAGTGTTAAACTTCCCTAAAAGGAAATGTTTTCGGGCTGTTTCAATTTTCAGGGTGTTGGATCACTTTACCCTGTTACAGGAATGATGAATGCGGAAAATTAAAGCAAGGTGGTGAGACAAAAAGTGGTTAAAGAATTGGAGTTTATAGTTGGAGGCAGTAGCGTAAATAAAGATTTGAGCCAGGGTGAAAAAACTTAGCTGAAGGGGGCCTGCTAGCCAACACTCAGAAAAGGAGTTGAGAAAGATAGTGAATCCGGATGTGGATGTCCATACTAAAACCCAATATCACAGGAAAACACTCCGAAGAACGCAAAAAAGCAACAACCTACTGAAAACCAAAAGAATACCAAATACCGAAATATATAGGCTGTCCTGTGTGCGTCCGATTTTTACATATAGCTTTCCAGGGTAGGCGGTTCGTACTCCTGCCCCTCCACCAGTTACGCCACTGGCTGGAAGGGGTATTTTAAACACGATTTGGCTCGCTGTCATTCTGAACAAAAGTGAAGGAGTTTTTAGAGCAGTTAGGTATCAAAGCTATTGATTGGCCAGGGAACTCACCCGACTTGAAAGCCATCGAACATTCGTGGAGAATTATAAAAACAAAGCGACTGAGGAGAAATTGCACCACGCTAACCAAGCTCATTGGGGTTATTATTCCCGTGTGGTTCCGTGATGAACAGTTGCGCATGACTGCCAAAAACTTGTGGAATCGATACCAAAACGTGTTGAACAGTTAATAAAAAACAAAGGTAATCATATCGCTTCTCAAAAACAACGTCAGTTTTATTCAAACCGCAATAAAGCAACAAAGAACAATTTATGCCTGTTTTTTTTCTAGAGAGTCAATTAATTTGCACAATACTGTACTTCCTTGACACCACGTACATGATTAAATTTCTAAAAGTGTTAAAATGCAATATCTGGAGCAGGTGAAGTAAAATGAAACTAAGCAAATGAAACTGAATGATCTGATTGATGGCCTGTATGACAGTTAAGCAGATCCTTATAAAATTTGATTTTTTCAAAACATTAATGAGTGTTATTGGTTCTTCGGAAAATTTCACGAAAGCTATTGATAAAATTAGACCATGACCACGCTCATGTTAAGAAAAACTGAGGTTGGTGAAGAAATCCTTACAGTGGAGCTTCATCGGGGAAAAGTTTTTCTTTTTACCTTTGCTGCCCTTTCCAGGGACAGATTTAGGCAGCGCGGGGCCCTAGGCCATCTTAGTTTTGGGGGCCCCACGCAGGTGTGACCTATTTGGCCGTTTGTCTGAAAATCGTGAAAGTGTGCTCCTCGTATGTGTAGTGCTCCTCAAAAATCTATCTTTTATTGTGCCGGCTTTGATTCTACGATTGCCTAAATCAGGGGTCTCCAAAATCCGGCCCGCAAATAGATTTTGTCAATAATGAAAAAATAATATATTTACGAATAATTTCTTGATTTGGCAAAATGTAACATATCCCGAAACAATCATATTACATAAGATGCTCTGGACTGTTGTGCAATAGCTTATGTGGCCGTCGGACAAAATGTTTGGAGCTCCTGACATAGAGCTTCAACAAGCAATCTCAGTTTGCGGGAAATCTAGTTAAAAACAACCAAACATAGAATCCAGTGCTGATAATATTGCTTTTCATCGGTGTTTTGTAGTATCTGGCGGTCTTGCGTTGTTGCGAGCTTTTTGTCAGTGAAACATTGTACCTACATAAGTACCGTTTTTTCTCTTTTTTATTCTTTTTTTGTAACCACTTTCATACAGACGGCCTGTATCTCGCTCACGCCCAGATGCACAATATTGTCGTGTTATTACTGTACTGATAAAAGTCTAGAGTAGAAATCTGCATTTCCGCTCGTTTCAAGGTAAATTGTGAA
>JGI24158J21664_10005843_pt1 | contig 16140 bp, 9 predicted proteins | sample Ectturendosymbi3_FD_21664 | JGI IMG/M metagenome (IMG submission 21664)
GATTCAGGTGATGATAGAAACAGATGAAGGAAGCAGGTGTTTTTGAATAGAAAATCAGTATTTGCAGAACAAACAGAGCAGTGAAAGCAATACTAATCACTTTAGTTACAATTTACAACACAATTTACAACACAGCCTAAACCTTTGGTGAACTAAACCCTAATCTAAAACACTTTGGTGAGATGGATGAATACTTTTAGCTAATACATATACTTTTATCATTAGCTAATACATTTATCATTTGTTAGGCATAATTAAATCAGTCGTAAAGAAAAATATACGACTGATTTAATTATGCCTAACAAATGATAAAAGTATTAGCAGATATTGCATGAAGAGCAAAGTGTTACCCATGAAAGTAAGACATCCACCGTTTCCAGCAAATGCATTTGTAAAGAGCTTGATCATTTTGTGCAATCTTATTCCTCTCTCCAACCTCGGGGACATGGGAACCCCTTCCGACATCGGTTCTCCTCCCATCAAAAAGTGAGTCAGGGCCATTTTCCTGGACATGTTCTAATAAAAAGTAAAGAGATTGTGAGCCTGCCTACGAATGTGATGTGTTATTTTTCGTTTCAGATATCAAGGAGACTAGAAGGAAGATATAGAAAGACAGGTTAATATAAGAGATCTGCATTACCCAAAATGTATTTGGACGCATTTCCCAAGGCAAAAAATGTATTTGAAGTTTCAGTGTGCTTGAACAGAGATGCCTTTTTTAATCCTCTACTTCGGTAAACTATCGGCGCTGCATGTGAAGTAAATTTCCTGACTGAGATCAACAGAAAGAATGAACTTTGTGGTTGCGCACACGAACTTGAACCTGGTCTTCCTAAAAGAAATATTAAGTAACTAGGCGTGTGGTTAGTTCAGCAAGAATTGCAACGCCAGAGTACAGGCAATTGTTAATACGGTGCGTTGGATGTAATTTGCAAACAAAGATATGACCATCTTTGATTGCGCTACAAATTGACTGAAATATTCCGAAATCAGCATCCGGAAACATATTTCTTTAAAAAAATTGCAGTAAATTTCAAATATTGTTACTCAGGATCATCAGATTTACTTTGTCATAGTAATCTGGAAGAACGATGTATTTTTCTCCAGGATGTCTTTGGGAAAGTGCATCACAAATAACATCCAGTTTCCATTCCTCATCACTGTTGTGCTCCGTCAAAAACTGAAATCGAAAAACGTGTACGTGACGAAAAAAGGAAAAAATCAATACAACACTATATTTTGTTTTCACCAAAAACAGAGATATACGTCGCAAAAAATGTTTTCTTTAGCTGGAAGAGTGACCTTTTTTGTTAAAATATTTAATTATGCCACATAAATTTCTAGAAAACAAATATTTCCGTTATTATATTGTCAATACACTAACAATACATGACAATAATTTGCTTGAAATACCATTTTCTCAAAACAATCTCACATACCTTCATCCATTGACGAGGAACATCCATGTTCAGCCTGTAATCAAAACCTAGACCACCTTCTTGAACAGGTCGACAAATGCTTGGAAAACCGGAATGTTCCTTTGTAAAATAAAATTTCAAAGTTTTGTTGTGAAAGAGGCACAGGAGCTGTTTTGTGCAAAATGTCAACTGCAAAGGTGGTAGATTTCATCGTTTACCAACTGTCAGACCTTTCTTAGAAATTGTTATTGTTTTAACATCACACAGCTACAATACGTCAAAGTGCATGCGATTTGTGGCAACAAAACATTTTTGCACAATTTGTCCAACCTCCGCAATAGTAATGACGTGAGGATAGAACTGATGCAACATCTGGTTGGCCAGCATGAGATATGACATCGATTCCAAGTCTGCGCTCATTCCAAAATACTCTCGATAGTCTTTGCCAAACTTCCACTCTAGTAAAACGCAAAATCATTTCTACGCATTCCTTACATGTAGCTTTATGAAAATGAGAATAGTTGCGTTGTTCCTTATCCTGAAGTTTCAATGTAAATGTGACAATTAAAAAGTAGGAAACAAATTACTGCCCCAACATTTAGAAACGCCTGATTTTCAGACTAATTTCGTTTTACACGTTTGTCAAGACGCAATTACAGTGTTCTCGCAATAGGAACATGCTGGGGTGTTGTTCTACGACCGATATGAGTCATCTAATCAGACGAAGTTTAATGGGTGTAAGGGAAAAATTAGGGGAAAACAAGGAATAATCTAAAACGGGTCTATCTTAAAGATAACATGTTTTCAGAGAATGAACACAATTTTTCTCACTGCAGGTTTTATCTTGCAATTTTAAATAAAGGAAGCATTCGGTTCAAGTGAAAACGCGAGACATCGATCAAAATCAGAATAAAACAGTTTTTTCATAATAAAACATCACTCAGAAAGAAACAACAGTTAAATCCATCGAATACAGAAGAAAAAAGATATATTGTTCACACAGAATCTACAGTCACGAATACCTCTTGATCTCAGATCAATGTTTCAGTTGTTGCTGAAGATCATGGAAGTTACTCCTCTAAATGTAAACCCGTCAAAGGAAAACTCATCCAGGTAGTAGCGCAAGTTGGACAGAAGGAAACGTAGAACTTCACGTCTGATGCACAGAAGAAAAATTATATAACTTTGATCCGTATAAAAAACATTTTTCCCTGTTTTGCACAGATTCATTTGTTAGCGACCACCATTACTCTTTAACAAGTTGCATACTTTGAAAGAAAACAATGATTTTTATTCTAATCTGCATAAATGATTTGGTGGAAAAGTTTTGTGAAATTATGCTGATCAATTGTATTGCAACTAGACAAAAGTCCACAGCAGTATATTGCAAATATTATGACAATTAACTCGGATCTTACTTTGTGATGTCGAATCGCCTTATATCACCACTTTCATCTGTACAACTTCTCCATCCTGGTCGAAAATGACACTCATTATTCCGGTCAAACAAATCAAGCCCCACCAGGGCGTTTTCCGAAGCAAAACCATGCATCACGTCCATCAGAACATTGATTCCCATTTCGTGAGCAATGTTTATGAGTTCTCTTAGCTCATCAGGCGTTCCGAGGCGACTGCAGGCGTAAGATAAACCACAGTGTGTTGACCATATTCATGTAAAAAGGATTGTAGTTTTTTTTGTTCCCAACAAGTTATGAAGCCATAAACTGCCATCCTGTTCAATTTTTAAACAGTGCAAATTTCCACACAGTATGGGATGCATTGAGATTGCAACCACCAACACGGTGACCGAGATTTGTTTAAAAATCCGATACACAGACTGTGAAAGACGAACACCTGAACGTTCGAGACAGCCAGTCGACATTTACATAAATAGGATTTTTGGCTAAAATTCTATGTGCATCTTTTCAAAGGAAGCGACACCAAGTCTTCTAAGCAGTATTTTTTTCTAAATTCTTACATTTCTGTAGCTTTGAGGGATTTCCGTTTGTCGAAAATACGATGGACAGTCAACAAGTTCAACTACGGAAACGTTACCAAACTGCATCGACGGGAATCGCAATACTAGTCACGAGACGGATGCCAGGATTCGCGGCCGAGACAAGACTCACGAAGATGTGTCTCGAGATCAGTCTCAAGACTACATCATCACACTCTGCCTATTTAAAACAGCATAAGTTCACTTAAAGTTCACCTTCGGCAACACCTTAAAAAAACTCTTGCGTTTTTCTTGAATAATATTCGCTTTCAGATGAACCAAGTGCATGACCTTGTATTTTCCGCTCATTGCAGGCAGAGGTTTCCTAGCGGATGATTTTCCAAAATTACTTTAGATTTTATAAATCACTCCGTGACTTTGAAAAACAAATTAAGATAAAATTCATTTGTGTACATTTCAATTCATACCTGCCAGTGGCAAAGAAATTAGCAGCTTGAGAATCACTACTCGAACAATATGGATGATCCGTAACCGCCATCAACAGAACGCAGTTGTACCCAATATCACGAACACGTGGAAGAACTTGCTTTGTGAAATATTGGTAGCTTGACATATCTGAGTTTTTGGAAATGTTGCCGAGATGAGCCTCATAGATTCGAAGCCGATCCGGTTTCATGGCGTGAGAACGACTAATCTGAATAACATAGAATCTCTGAGGAATGAAAAACTTCTATGTTGTTACGGTCTGGCAAATGTGGAAACAAGGAGCTCTGATTGCAACAGTTATTTTGAAACAGTAAACCTATTTCATGTCACACAATTTTCTGCACTGTGGCCTCCAAATTTCTAAAATCACCACTGGTGGTCTTGCAAAAGTGGAAGCAAGAAGCTCAGGTTATAATAGGATTTTTTTAAAACAGTAAATGCATACCTGGCGAGAAAGTTGGTTGTGAGGTGGATTCCAGAATAACCATTTATAACTCGATCCGTTTTGAGTGACGTATCTGGCCCAGGGTGAGATCCGTTCGATTGTTTGATGGTCTTGTGTTTCGATGGAAAGCTACCGAAAAATATACTTTTGTCAAAACCCAACACAACTGAAAGTTCTCTGTGCGTTTTACAGTTTTCCTGCTGTAGTAACAATATACCAAAGCTATAGTAACAATATACAAAGGGACGAAACGTACACTTCTTCCTTCATATTGTTTTTATTCAATCAACGAACTACGAACCGCTTTCGAATACTGTATATTGGTTTGTGCACATTTTTCCGCATAATGATCTTTGAAATTCAGCAGAATTTTTGTGTGAAGTCAATAACTCCCTGTAGGTAACCGGAAACTTACCTCAGAAAATAATTTTTTGAATTATTTTTATTGAAACTGATAAACACGTCATTAGGAAAACGATTCTGAAGAATTGCCAGAGAACAGTGAACATATCCTCATGTTCAAGAACATTGGGTGAAGAGCTTGAAATAGGCACTGATGGAATACTAGGAACTGGAAATTAGTTCTGCTATAAGCTTCTTCACTGATGCTCACTTAAGAGAGTGCAAAATTGCTACGGATACAAAAATATGATTTGTTTCTTCTCGTTCGTTAGAGCAGTTATTGCGAGTTGCTCAAGGACAAGCAGATGGCATTTTACTGTCGTTAACATGAAATTCCTGTTAGAGGTTTCATCCTTACAAAAGCGTGGTTATAGCCTTTTTTGTAAGTAGCCCACCATTGGCACTTATTGCCCTGTATCTTTTTGATCATTCTGGTAAAAGATACAATTGCGGTAATAGTTTGGGAATTAAAATGGTTTTGTTTGTTGTTAGCTATCAAAACATGCGCCAAATGTTTTGCTAGAGCTTGCTTTTTCCGTTTCAGTTAAGCTTGAAACGACATGCTGATAAAGTTGTCTGTTCAAAAAAATTATACTTTCAACTCAGTGAGATGAGAAAGTGGACAATTCCCGTCCTGTTTAGGGGGAAGAAACAGTTCCCATTTTCCTTGTCCGACTGAGTTATACGGGATCTTCTTCCAATTGTCTGAAAATTGTAAAATTTAAGAAAATGTTTTTGGCTATTATTTAAAAATAAGAAAATACGAAACAAATTTTTCAAATTAGCTAGTCCTTCATTTGATTGGAATTGTCCAAACTTGTACTTACTGAATTGACCTTTGAGAAATACTGCCTTCGCATTCGGAATCCACTCCTGGCATTTCACCCCACCATCATGGCCAACTACAACACCGTAATCTCTGTGGCTTCGGGTAAATCGATGAAAACCTTCCATATTTTCAATCGACATTTTCTTTTGTTGGAAAAGTCCATAACTGTAAGAAATTGTCGATGCAATCCCATCGTACATTTGAGCAGACGAGTTTACGGGAGGCTTATGAATTTGACCACTTTCAAGATACTAGTAATATTACTTTGATTTCAAGAAGATATCTTAGCGCGAACAACTGTTTTAAGTTTTCAGCATCAAGTGATGTTTCGCAGTCACACAGAACAAATGAAGATGTGAAACAAACTAGCATTTTACCTGTCAAGTAAAATAAGCTCGAACTGATCAACGAATCAACTTTCTTAATTTGAAAGTTTTCTACCAAAAATAATACCGATCGTTTTTCTTTTTGCATTATTCCGAAAACAAATTTGTAACGGTGTTGTTTGTCTTGCAAACCGTAGAAGGTACAAGTAGGTTGTTTTAGCGTACGAAAATGATCTCAACACACTGACGATTGAGGACGTACGGAATTTTTCAGACTTAGGAAGTATTGCAAAATGTGCTTTTGCATGCTAGTTCTAAAAATTTTTCAAAATCATCACTTTCGAGATCTAAATTAAATTTTGATAGCCAAACGAACTACGAACCGCTTTCGAATTTCTTTCTCAAACATCCGAAGATAGGGGTCAATGCGGAACAGATTGTCAATAGAAGGTATTTCCCATCCCATGATTTCGTTGTTGCTTGAACAGTCCATATTTGTTTTCTGGTGATGGTAGATAGATAACAGATATCTTCAAAGCGAAAGAGATTTTGCAAATTCGATGCAAGTCAGTAGAAAGTGATGGCGCTCTAAGCGTACCATTATGCTTTTATACCCAGTGTTGAGAGAGAAACGATTCTGATTAAAGCTTTCATCGTGTTAAAGTTTTCATTATTGAGGATTAGAGTAGAGACGATAACTCGTTGCTGCAACTTTGCGACATAAAAATGAAACAAAGGATGTACAGAATGTCTTTGTGACGACACCCTCGTTGAAATTGATGACGTTGCGCATTGACGTCGTTAATTTTGAATAAATTTAATCCTGATGCTAAGGTTGATATAGATATTGCTCATTAATTTCAGATTCATTGTCAATAAACTTGGATAGACAATCCTGATCGCATTATCTGGATCAACAAACTGACGGACTTCAAACATTTAGCATTTGTTCTTGTCACAAAACATTTTCTTCATTTTTCGAAACAGTCCAACATCAACGATGATAAATTATGTGTAACCAAACATGAAATGATCTCTGCACGAGAAGAGTTAACAGTTGTTTAGAAACGGTTTGACAAAACCTTGCCCTGTACAAGTTGACTGGGACGAAAACACCGATAAATGATAAACAAAATTCATTGCAGCAGTGAAGTTCAACTGTATCTCTCGTAGTCGAGAGAGATGCGACGAACTTTGAGTTTTTTTCTGGAATTGGACATAGTACGAAAAACATTCGTCGAAGTCAACAGTGGTGTCTCCCTTACGCCAGAAAATTTACGTTGCACAATGAAATGATTAAGGCCCGGCCCTGTTTAAAAGCTCAGATATGCAAAATATGATTATAAGTTTTTCACACTGGATAATTTGCTGAAGAGTTGCCTAAATTCCCTTTAAGATCGAAAACATTTGTCATTCATGTACTTTCCAAGTTTTTCTGTGCTGTAAGGCGTACCTCTTGAAATCTGAGATTGATTAGTATTGAGGATGTAGACCTTTGTGGGGCTGATTTTTTAATCTTCTTCAACTAGGGACGTCATACTGAAATATTTCCATGCGGTTTTGCCGATATAGCAAAACAAAAACCTTTTGTTGAATGACTTTGTACACGAAGATTCGAGTTAAACCTATAACACTGATGGAAATGCAGCTTTAACTGGTGATGTTTGGCAACTACGCTATAATATATTTAATGTGACAGTTTCCGGAAATTAATTTGTTTTGGAAAAAGGTAAGCACCTGTAATGTAAACTTTGTGATGCAATTCGAGCATATCTTGATTGTTGCTTCAAAATCTTTGAAAAATCCATTCCGTCTTCGTGAAATTTTACAATTATATTGAATAAGCTTGTCGATTATTACTGACTTGCTTAAAATAATCGCAAGGTATTTGTTTAAGTAGCACGATGCTTATTTGAAGTGAATGAGATCAATTCAAAATATTTTATTCACGTATATTTAAAACACTTTAGTTTTGGATGTGTTAAAAACTAACCAAATAGTTGATAATATTTTCACAATGAGCAGGGACGTTGCTAAAGTGTGGTGGATATTATTATGATTAATTGACGAGTAACGCCTAACATGCATCAGCTAAAAACAAAACTTTTATGAAAGGATGTCAAGTCATGTGGCGTAACCTCCATATTTTTGTATAGATCCATAAATATAGAATTGCTTAAATCAAATAGTGGCGATCTGTTTGATAGATAAGCTTGCAGCAAGTGCAGAAATAATCATTCCTACCCTGTTGTTTAGCTTTGATGATCACGTTTAAGTGCTGCACACGGTCCAACGTAGTGATGCGGCCATGAATTATTTTGAACAAAGATCGTTCCGATGTCGCAGCTCAATTTCTGGTCTATGTCAACAGGATATGACGTCATATATGTTCTAGCAAGTTTCGTTCTGGGGTGTCATGGCCTCTTCTGACTGACTATGGCTGCGCTGCTGGTAAAAAGTTGTTGAAATTACAAATCACAATGGCGGGATTCTCAGCCTTTTCTAATTTCGCAACTCCGGGAGGTTTGGAGGTTTCAATTTCACCCTTTTAAGAAAAGAACAAATCAAAGCTTGCCATCAATTAATAATAAAATAACACAACCATGGCGTCATAATTTGGATTCAAATGTTCATTAAAATGATACAACAGAAAGGCTGATACTGCCTTCTTTGCCATCTTAAGCGTCAAACTTAGTGATTAACATTTGTAAACCCATAATTCAGCAGCTTCTTTTCTTTGGAGGCATCTCAATAGTTTTTAGCCTACAGACTACATTTACAGACTTCACTGCTAACGTTACGTGTCACCAGACTAGACTGCAGTCTCTCGAAGATACCTAAGAGACTCCGGTGCTCTGACATCAAAGAAGGCGGCATAGAGTTATAAGCAAAACGAAAGAACAAATGACCACACACTCTGAAATGTTGAAAAGATTTCAGTGCTACATAACCAAGAAAAACGGTAATCTAAATTTCCGCCGAACAAATGTCAAATTAACACATTGGGGTAATTACTCACAGGTTAAGAACCACTGATCTATGGCATCATATTTCATTGGTGCATCATTTTCTGTCAGTTTTTGAATTGGTCTTTGCTCCGATCCTTACCTGCGGGTCATGAATCTTGGGTAATGACTGAAAAAATATTATCTCAAGTGCAAGCGGCAGAAACGGGAGTTTTTCTCAGAGTCCAAAATATTACTCTTCGCGACAAAGTCCGTGGCTGTGAAATTCTCAAAGCACTGAATGTCGAACCACTTCTCATCCGAATCGAGAGATACCAACTATGTTGGTCCGGCCATGTGTCCAGAATGCCCCACGAAAGACTGGCGAGGCATGTCCGGCTGGAAAAACCCACGGGAAAGCGGCCAAGACGTCGTCCAAGGACGAGGTGGAGTGGCTACATCTCCGACATTGCTTGGTCCCGTCTTGTTGTGGACCCAGCAGAATTACCTGAAATTGCTGTTGACCGTGAGGTATTTCGAGTCCTCCTGAGGTTGCTGCACCCGAGACCCCCTAGAGGAAAAGCGGGCATGAAAATAGGGAATTGTTTTCCGTTGACTAACCATAACATTGAACACTGTCCCAAACACGTGGCCGCGATGCCTTTCGGGAATTTTCATATAATCAACATTAAAATTATTTAGTTTAACCACCGGTGTTTAAAAGTGTCAGGCCAGCTAGTCAACAAGTTCCCTTTAAACGCACGTGAGGAAGGCTAGAAATGATTTCCCAATAATTCAGGATACATTTCTCAGGAACAAAAATGGAAAATCTCTTTCTAGTGTAGTTCAGGTTCTGACATTGCTGTGCAGCATCATAATGCGGTCTTCAGGTTTCTTTATAAGTCCTCATTTGACCATAGGATAAATTTGAGTTTGAGACCCTGCCTTAGAATCACCTTTCCGACAACTTAATAGTTTCGGGTGTTGTAGGTAAATCATACAGTTCAAAATAAAAGCGAAGAGAAAACAAGTTTTACTAGTGATGTATCCAGTCCTTTGAAATCAACTGCTGAAATGGAAGCAATAAAAACTTACGTCATTCATGAAAAGATAGTCTGCCTAATAGCAACTGCTTTGGGACACAGACTGGAGATATCAAACGTTGTTGGTTGTAACCTAAATGCATCTCCTTTTTTAGTTTGTTAAATATGCATTTCAGTTAGCTTTTCAAACAACAGAATTAAGAATTTGTCTTAGTGCAACCAGGCCATGTCGTCAGAATAGTTTTAACGATTGGCTGTAGGATGTGTATGCAACATGAAATTGCAGGATATTAAATTTTTTCGGTTAAACTCAAGCATTTGAAAGGCAATTGTTTGAACAAAGCCTAAACTCAAACTTATTTTGTGAATTTGTCAAGATAGGTGTCAATTTATTGGAGACCTGCTCAATTGGAAAGACTGCTTGATCAAAAGTCTACAAACAGAAAAGCAAAAACCATTTATTTGCATTATGGCAGCAAATGTGACAGCACTTTACCCAAGCTTGTGCAGAGACACTGCTACAAAAGCTCTTGAAAGTGCATTAGAGACGCATTCCACCTTCAACACCAAAACCCATAAAATTATTGTCGAATTGAACAAAATATGCCTTGTCATCAAAACGTTGTCATCCAATATAGCGATCAATACTCAAAAATAGAATTACAACCGGTGACAATCACTCTGCATCATTGGAAAACACTGCTGTACACTACATTATTCAGCCGATCGCTGGTGTGCTAAGTGAGGCAGAATTTTCCTCACATTCATCAATGACATAATTTGAATAATTGCATCACAAATGTTAAATGAACGCTTTCGATATGCACTCACTTCAACATTCCTGGAACTAACGTTTTGCCAAGCTTAATTGCACAGCTGAACAAACGGAGGAAGTGGAATGCCTACTCGTTGATCATTGCATAAATACTGAAGATGATTTTGGGTTTGTCAGTGAAGACTTAGAGTTGGAGTTTGTCAGGATCGTGTTCGACTTTGTTGAAGGAAATTTTGTACCCAAGGAAAGCCAGCGCTGTGGCGCTAACTTATGGTTTTTCTTCGTTTAGAGTAAGCTTGCAAGCAACTGTTGAAGCTTTTATAAATTACTGTATTTTATATTTGGCAAGTTGTCAAAAAGTAACCAAAGAAGAGAAAATATATATCCGTCCCAAAACAGTATTTTCAGCTTCACCGAATATTTTGAGAACCGCACGTTCAGAACAATTCAAAGAAAGTTATAAAACTTGATCGACTGGTTCCAGAATCGCAACTTTTTTAATAACCCCGTTATAACGTCACTTATGACTGAATATTTGCCGCATTTGTTCGAAGAATTATTAAAATTGACCATGCGTTTTGTTTGGGACGAGAAGGTATAAATCAAGCAAGGTGTTTCTAAAACCGCTGAAATGTGAAACTTATTGAAGAAGAACACATCCAGCTTTCCCCAATATTTCAATTGATTATTATCAAGTCTGGAAAGTTGAATGAGAAAAAATACAACAATTCTGATGCTGTTCATTTTCGCCAGTTCAATAAAAACTTTCACCGTTTCCAAAAATTTAATTGAATGAAGTACAGATAGCTTGGCCGCAAAACAGGTGTGCCCAAGTATAAATTGAGGAGAAGGAAACACTTTCATGTCATTCTTCAATATTCTGTTGGCGAATGAGGTTGTGACTGGAGAAATTATGTTAAACTTAATAGTTGAATAAAACGACAAACATCAACAAAGGATCCGCACTAAAGATAGGTCTAGGTCTTTTCATAATGATTGACTCTAAACTTTAAAGCAACGAGGTTATAAAATCTCTAAAAAAATGCAGCGGTGCATGTCTAGGGAGCACATGCTTTTCGCTAGTCCTTGCCGCGTTACGTCTATTTTTGTGAATTACGGCCTCCAATGAGTTCAAGATATTTTACATTTTTGCATTAATTCTGTTCTGCTTCCACCCACTGAGTTTAGCCTACGTCTACACGTCTGTTTGGCTGTCTTTCTAACGAACATAGGAACTTTAAATTACATGAGCACAGCAGCATGAAGTGCATAAACTTCAACTTTGATATATGCATTTTAATCCTTTTCAAAGACATTGTAGCTGTTCCAGGGAAAGAGGGATTTAACTTAAGGATAATAAGGCGTAGAAAAAACGAAGTACCCGAAATTCCAAAAGGTGTTTCGAAAGATGAAACTCATGTCGATGGCATTAAGAAAACACAAAATATATTTGTATTTTTGTGAAGAAATATTTAACGAATGCTCTCATGTATTGCTAGAGCAACTGTCGGACACAATAGACTCTGAAATTCAAGCGCATGGGACAGACACATTTTATCAAATCGCTTTGTGATCGCTGTTTTATGAAAAAATCGAACAGACACAAGTAATATCAGTTCTTGTTCAACGGAGAATTGGATGTTGGAACGAAGAGCATTACGTCATTAAATAGCTACAATGTTGATAATTCTACGCCCTTGAAATTGGTGATTCGTTGGGTTTTCGAGGAGTGTTCGCACATTTGCAGCACAAACAAAAAGTTAGCGCAACAGTGCACACTCACACAATATTAAATTATTGTTTTCTCTGTTCAAACAACAAGCACAACATTGCTTTGCACACACAACATCGATTGAATCTAATGCTTTCAAAATTGATCAGTACAACAGCTTCAGGGTTCAACGGACAAAACTACAAACATCACAGAATATATTGCCTTAAACCCAGAAGACCTTAGTAATGTCGTACATTGTGCACAGTGCAATGTGGTGAGTTGTTTTAGCCTTCCGTTCGAAACATATCGGAGCCGAGTTGATCATCACTGAATCTGACCCCACGTGAACTTCTGTCGTCATCACGATGACGATATTCGTCTTTGAAGCATCGCTTCTCGCACAGGCACTGGTCAGAGTACCCGGCGTAATCCCGTGACCTTTCACCCTTGCATTCTTTGGTGTAGCGATCCTCGCGTCGATGCATGAATGACTCTTTTTCCCTGCGGTAACTGTCGTCATGGCGATGTCCACTTCTGACACAGGATTCATTGTGGCGTTGGACATATTCATTTTGACGTGGCCCTGTTCTGTATTCGGAGGTGAAGCCGCTCTTGCAGTAGTTTGGCTCAAGGTAAGAGTGGTTTCCGTCACAGCCGTAACCGTCATACCGGAAGTCATCAGTTGACATCACAATGGCGCATCGTGAGGGAAGGGAAACCTTGTCAAACAGTTTGCAGAGATCATTGAACGAACATTCAATTATATCGTTTGCTTTTCTATTATCAATACAAAGTGTGTCTATCTTCGTTCTACATTGCGTCATTTGCTTTTGGCATAAAACGTGCACATGCAGCAATTGTTTGTTGTATATTCGTAGATTTTGACAATGTGCTTTCACGGTCGCTTTCTTAAACGCATTTTTGAAAAGTTTTCTTCAATAAATAAAAACAAACCGAGGCATGTAATCAATAAATATTTCAACAAGACCTGTTGCAGGAAAATCATGAAACCTGAAAAACTCGAAAGATGAAAATTTTGTAGTGAACAATTAATTAATTTGTGGCATCTTTCTGTTATTATCTAAATATGTACGTAGATTAAAATACTTACAATTAAAATTCATGACAATGTCATGAGAAGACATTTTCAATACAAATATTTAACTATCATGTGCTGCTCACCACTATTGACGTAGCTCTGTCGTCACAGTTATGCATTTGTGAAAAAAACTCCAAGGATGACTGGTTTCTGCCACGACCTCCAAAAATTTTGTCATCGGTGTCGAGAACAACTCTATATCTGCAAAGAAAAATTTCTTTGTTTTATAAGGTTCCCGCAACAAGAAAAGTATTTTTATGTATCGCCGGTAACCAAATAAATAATGCAACCACTGTAGCCTTGCTATGCTTGCCACGTATTACTTAACAACATCTGGATTTTTCCCTACTTTCCTGAATTGTCAATTCCAAATCTGTAATCGGAGTAGCTTGTGGTTGGATGGAAATTGAACACAAACAGGAGTCCCGACCTCTCAAAGATCACCACCTTGTGTTCATTGTGTACACGTATGAGTCGAGCCTGTTTGACGAAACGAAACAATAACACGATAGTTTGGTTTCATCACCCCATAGAAAAAGGAACGTTTGTCGAAATGACGATTGAACCACACAACAATTCGGCTACAAACCTTTACAGACGCATATCGCTTTAGCAATAGTCTCTCAGAAACATATTCTTGGAGAATGGATATAAATTGCTTTATGGGAGTGAGTCCGGCGGCATCACAAGCGTGTTATGTTCTAAGGAATATTCATTGTGACCTTGACAGTCAACCGTGGGGAGGCAGGTGGTGTTTTGCGTGAAAATGAGATTTGTGGTGTATTTTGGAGATTTAATTGTGGAGCGTTTGTAAAATTATTGGTTTTATTTCTTAAGTCATTCAGATCAGTCAATAACTCTTTCAGGACATTCGATGAAAAAAAAGTCGTAAGGTGAAGCAATGCAGAAACTTATTGTTTATCTTTGTTTGTGTGACAACTTCTGTTGCATTTCTGCAGTCCGTGTTTCGCACCCTTCAGTTTGCTTTTCGGACTCATCGAAATCAAGGGCCAATCTGTTCACTTGAATATACGACCTTTGTTGTGAAAGTAGGTGCCAATCTGGAACGAGTGCAGGAAAGAGGAATTTGCCAGGAACTTCCAACTTGCCTGAACGAATTTGGCGATGACATCAGTGTACACAAAGAAAGAAAGCGTTGAATAAAATCATCATCATCAACACGTGAGATACTGTATTCCCAACCCTTTCACATTAATTACAATGTGCGAAATCGTGTCTTTTTCTAGATTTAGGAATGAGAAACAATGTCTTCGAAACCAAATCAAGTAACCGTTTGTTTGTTTAGAAGCATCAGTTTCAACTTTACTTACTGGTTTTGCGTTCAACCAACCGAATTTTCGCTCGAGCTGATTTAAGGCAGTTTCGAATCTATTCAAGTATTTGAATCTCATTCCATCGGTGCCGCCAAGTTGGTGCCGTCTTCCTCTACACTCATAATCCGGAGTGTCATTTATGAAAGAAATTTTGCCAAATCCAGGACAATCATTCTCGTTGCCTAGAAGTCAAAGCTTTTGTCAAAATTTTAATTTGGTATCAGTAGAACGGCTCTCAAAGACATTTAACAAATGTAGTTTGCATATACTCTAAATAAAAAACAAGAGAGTGTAGCATGTGGTTTTGAGGTCTGAAGATACGTACGTACCTTAATGAACTGTTATATGGACAGACTAAAAACGATTTCGTAAATCGGATCAAAAGCAAAGTTTTACCCATGAAAGTGAGATATCCACCGTTTCCAGCAAAAGCATTTGTAAAGAGCTTGATCATTTTGTGCAGATTTATTCCTCTCTCCAACCTCGGGGACATGGGAACCTCTTCCGACATCGGTTCTCCTCCCATCAAGAAGTGAGCCAGACTCATTTTCCTGGACATGTTCTTAATACAATGAAAAGAGATTGTGAGCCTGTCTGTAAGTGAGATTCGATGGCTAGGGGTAGGCGTACGGTGCAGGCCATAGAGCACGCTTTATTGATAGTGTGATGTCATCGGTTTTATTATTTAATCTTGGAATGTACGTTATGCAAAATTTCTGAAAAGTTTGAAACGCGAAAACGAACTTGTACTCGTGGTTCAATAAAAATGGTTGGTCCAGTTCGGACGTAATGCTGAAACTATATTAAACCAAAACATTTTCTAAAACCGTTCTTGTCACATCTCTTCGTAAGACTTTGTGCCCTTAAACTCTTCGTGTCAACCTTTTGTGCGAGTGACATGCATTTGGATCTACGTAATATTTTACATTTCATTGCTCACACGACCATCCCGACCGTGAATGACGGTCTCTCCGTCATTCACCGTCGAGATGGTCGTGTACGGTGTAACGGCACTACAAGTTTGATATGAAAATAAACCTGCTTTATCAGCATGTTCTGCCTCTAAAAGATTTTGAAGATGATGTGCTTTTTGACGAATAACAAAAACTGCAGTAAAGTAGCGGGTTATCTTGTATCCCGGACGTTTGAAAAGTATAAGTTTGTCCAACACTTCTGATCCTTTGTTCAGACGCTCATAGTACGAATACAATTTTGAAGCAACAAAAACCGCCTTGAGCTTTTCAGCCGGCTGTTAGAGGAATCTCCTGATTCGCTTGGTGTGGGTCACTGTTGTGGCTTTACAAATATTGCTGAATGATACGTACAAGCTGAATCATTGCAAGGAGATGGGAGCAAAACTAGGCAGG
>JGI24158J21664_10005844_pt1 | contig 16138 bp, 13 predicted proteins | sample Ectturendosymbi3_FD_21664 | JGI IMG/M metagenome (IMG submission 21664)
CGTGCATTTACATCGATTTAAAACAAGTTTCCGTATACCTGAAAAGTGCAAGTAGGGTTTATAAATTCATCTGAAAAGAATTATCACTTTAAGTAACCAATACAGCTGAAGGTCGGAGTCGGTCCGGAGTCGGAGTCAGATAATCGCAATTGCCCGGAGTCGGAGCCGGATGACGGGACTTCCGACTCCACAGCCTTGGTTCTGATCAGTGTTTGCAGCAACGGAGTTGTCAAGTCCGTCTAAGAGTTTCGCGAAATTTTGGTTGCACAGACTAAATTTACTTTCAAAAAATGTCTCCCAATAAAGTCTTCCTAATAAGCGCCCCTGGAAAGGTTTTTGAAGGTGCCACCAGCTCAGCTTTGCTTGAGAAAGGTGTTGCAAGCTTTCTACTGTATGGTAAGGCTGCTTTTCGTGGTTTTCTCGGATTTTCGATTTTTGCCCCAACTTGCTCTTTTGCGTGGCATTTTCACAAACTTGCAAGCAGTGTTTTTATGCGTTTTCTGCTTCAGACATAAGACTCTACCACAGCGAGTCGATCGAGATCATGTTACAGCGCTGGACGAAACTGGAAAAGGATTTCAAGAAGAAAAGCGGAGCATTCGACGTCAGCAAAATACCTGACATCTACGATTGCATCAAGTATGGGTTGCTGCAGTGACGTGCTCAAGGACAGTGTTCAGGAATTTGACCCTTTGTCCAACGGTATCCCAATCGGGTTAAAGCAAAAAGTAAATGTTGAAAAGCAAAGTTTTAAACAATCGCTCGCGTTTCGCCAGCTGAGTAGTTGAATGGTTCCACCCACCAAGAGTCTGGATACCGGCAAAGAATAAACACACTAGCAAATGTGACGCTTGTTGCCAAGATCCTCAGATAGGATGGCAAGCCAAGCGTCCTCACCCATCTTGGCAAAATTTACGAAAACGCGACGAAATAATTTGATTTTTGCAAGTTGTATAAATGCCAGTATCTATCGAAAAAAAAAACGCTTCCACAGCAATGAATCAGATACTGTGATGTTTACCGAGTATATACTTCCGTACTCAGCAAGGATATTCGGCTCTTACTCAAATATATAATTGTGGAAATGCTGTCTTAATTTTCAGCTGGTTAAGAACATGGTTGTTTCTTTTTGTGCGTGAACTTCGTGAGAAACAACGCCTCTTGTCGTAGTAATAAGATTGCTGGACTGTTGGAGATTAATAGAGTCTTTTCCAACGCTGCTGTAGTTGTATGATTCCTTGAAAAGCCACCATTTTTTTGCATTTGATGTGAAATGTCTTTGGCGTCTTGAAATTCTGTTGCAAACAACTACCCCCATTTGCAGTGGAACCTCTTCAGTTTTCCAGGAATTACTTACAGTAGATGCCTTGCTGTTCTTTGGTGCTTGGTCCATTTTATGCGATTGAGTTCCTGTGGTTGAGACTAGTTTCTCGTACTGTTAGTTCCTGTTACTTGTTTCTTTTTGTCGTAGGAAAAGATGTCAGCATAGGAAGTGGGAAACAACATTTTCGCGATGTGGTTGCCTACGGCTAATTAAACATGAAGGCAGAAACTTTAGTTTTTACGTATTCGTATGCAACTTAATTTTTTCCGGTAATTCTTGCTTAAGACCCCAATTATTTCCGATTTCTATGCTTATCCAGTGTCTTTTATCAAACCTTTCCAAGCTATTGTACGTTTCAACCCAGATACGACCTGTTGCATAACAACCACCTCCACATTGACAACAGTCACGAGCTCTACGTCATCTCCAAAGCGCTTGCCGATGTCGTTATTCCGCAGGTTTGCTGTTGAAATAGCTTTTCAGAAGTGTTCATTTCATTTCCATAAAGGGAAAATGCGGGAAAGCTGCATTTTTCCGGAATAAAATGCGAACCCTGTCGGTTTTTTCATCATTGAGTTTTGGGGCGAATGATGTCCGCATCAACCCGGGTTACACCGTATCTTTTACTTGCATTCGTCGTGGTTTTGCGCAAAATTGCCTTATTTTTATTTGTTAATTTCTATTGTTGTTGTAGTTGCTTTGATATACGTTGAAATCGGTCAAAATTAATTTTGCAAAGATGTAAATGACAAAAAATAATACGTAACAGATAAAATTAATAACAACGAATAAAAAGTATCGGGAGCTTTTCACGTCGTTATAATGAAGCCATTGCTTAAGCCAAACCTGGCGCCGTTTCTTGATTCGTTCTCAGACGCCGTTGAATAATTGGGACGGGATTAAAATTCTTTATGTCTGTGAAAAACTGCGAAGTTTCTGGCGGTTTGTTCAGCTGAGGCCACAACTCGCGTTGCAGCAAAAATCAACGCCATGTAACACAAATGTCAAAGCGGTTGATGCTGGCTGCAACGGAGTAATGTTGAAAGTAGCGCAAATGCGATAATGCTACGTTAAAGTGCAGAAGCCTCTGATTGCACCAAATGAAAACTTTTCCGATTCGACTTACGACGACAGGATTGCACAAAACGCTAATCGCACAATGCGAACATCAAAATTTTCAAAAATATCGTACTTATATCAGAAGATACCTCGGAAAATCGAACGTAAACCCTCAACTTGAGATTGCTGACCTGCGAAAGGACCGCAGTTAATGCGAAATTCGGTTGAATAGGAATTGCGGAAGAATTAGTTTTTGCAACCTTACACACGATGAATACACGGTCGTTTGAAGCTTCGAACAAGAGTGGATTTCTACGAAAGCAGTTGATGACGTTAGCGTTTCTTTTCAGGAGTACGGAATAACGCAGAGCGAGAAAGTGGAAATCGCCCTCGGCTACTGTCTTCCTCTCCTGCGCAAGATCCGCGTCGACTTGCAACGAAACCTCGACGAGGACACCTACCGGCTGAATCCTCGGTAAAGAGCCACGTTTGCTTTCTGTGTGGATTAAGATTCGTGTTTCTCAACCGACGGACCACGGAGTTAAGACAAAAATATGTTAGAATGCAGTTATCTGACATCTAAATCTTACCACTACAGCGCGGGAACACATTAATTGTGTTCAACAGCAAGTTTCTCACCGAGTTGCATACAGGCGTAAATTCGCTACTTCGGAATAATGTCTGTTTGTTACTTCAAAGTAACTTCTGCACTCTGGAAATGTTCCTTTCTTTTTTCCTCTACACCAGGGGTTCCCAACCCATCTCTGACCATGTACCCCTTCAGCATTTTGACAGATGACCATGTACCCCTTCAGCATTTTGACAGATGAGCATGTAACCTTTTTATGACAAAAAGGCTTAGCAAAATAACAAAACTCCACTGAATTTGTAATAGAACTTTTATATTTTTTGGAACTATAAAGGCAGGCTCCGTTTTTCTGTCTCAAAGTTAATATATAAAAAGAAGCATATGATGATTTTTGAAAATAATATGCACTGATGCATGTATAAATATTAGGAAATAAACAATAAATAAATATTTTCCCTTCCATTTCTGACCTCAAATGATCTCCTTCAGATAGGCAAATGTACCCCTAGGAGGGGTAGATGTACCCCGAGTTGGGAACCCCTGTTCTACACCAACGCACTGAAGTCGCAGGTTTGTTTCAATGCGCTGAAATGTCTTGCTGAAAGAAGATAATTTCGAATGTCGCTTTCTCGCAGGTACTCGCGCGGTGTCTTGTCGCCGGGTCGTCACGTGAGAACGAGGCTGTACTTCACCAGCGAAAGCCACATTCATTCCCTGCTGACTGTGCTGCAATATGGAGGGCTGTGCGATGTGAGTTAATGTAGGGTCTCGTTGCTCAAAGCCGTAATATACGAAACGCTTCGACGCATTGAAAAAGCCTCTTGTCTCTTAAAAATCTTAATAAAGCCAGGAACAAGCTGATGTTTATTGCACTTGATCTTGATCACTGAAATTCTGATTGATTCTGAATATTATCTTTTTTTTTTGGAAATCCACACTAAACGTGAAATTGTTTGACCAAATATTGAGGAATCACCATGTTTAATGCCGTCTTGCTGAGATGAGTTGAGCAGCATTTTGAAAAATTGCTCTGATTTAGTCGTTGCTTCTAAACTTGGTGGAAACCTGAGTCGCATCCCAGACCAAGTTCACGGATGAAAAGGTTGGGGGGAGGTTATGAACTTTCCGTAGCGCTGCAGTTTCTTGTATTGTCTGATTCGATGCGGTTCGCTGATTTTTAATCATATGAGAACGTCTGCACAAAGACTATGAAACGCACCACTTTGTGTGCGAGGTGAATAATTTCTGTTGCTTTCGGGGAAAATAGTTTCACTTTCGCATCTGAAACGACGGAGGCTTCTCGCCAAAGTTTAGCTTTGCCAACGCTGACGTAAGCGCTGGAGAAGTGTTAACGACGTAGGGGCGAAACATTACCCGAACGTATCGTTCCTTACGGCGTGTGAGCGAAAATCGCTGCATCTCGGTTTTGTTTCTTGTGTTTCGGCGACAGAAAAAGACCGACTCGCAATGGAAGGCCGCCATGGAGTACGTCGACGCCGTGTCGGAGCTGAACTACATGACTCAGGTAAGTCTTCATGCTGATCGGCCCGGAAAGTTGCGCTGGAGCAGTGGCGAAGAAAAACCCCCAACCATCGTCGAAGTTTGGTCTCACCCCCCACTGGAATTGCTTCCGTTGGAATGCTGGTCGCGTACACGCAGGCGGTTGTTTTAGAACTGTAATGTTGTTTTAGAGCTGGTTGCACATGTTTTTAATGAAAAGGAAAGTTGTTGAATTTTGACTGCGCAGCGCGCCTGCATGGCCTTTGCGATATTCTTTTCCTGCCAGCATACGTACTCTACCATGCTGCTCTCTGGTTGTCGAGGCTTAGCTGCAATTGAGTGTGGCATAGACAGTAGGACAATTTACGGTTTCCACACGTCTGTTTAGTGAACGCTATTGCTTTGCGCGATACTGATCGTGTGCAGGCAGCACTCGGGTAGTCGCTATCTTCACTGGTTCGCGAAAACTTCTCCACTTGCTTGACTGTTGTCGCACGAAGCGGTCGTTTTTTGTGACCACGCACCGCTTTCGATTCGCTGCTTATTGGACTTCGTTTAGTGCAGGGGTCTCCAAACTACGGTGCGCCGGCCCGAAGACATTTCTGTGAGAAAATAATATATTTACGAAAAACTTGTTGATTTGGTAGAATGTAACATATCCCGAAACAATCAAATTACGTATGATGTTCGCCCTTCGGACTGCTGTGTTATAGCTTATGTGACACTCAGATAAAAGTTTTGAGATGGATTCCCTGGATTAGTGGATGGCACCGGCAGTAAAGCTCAGAGCTCGGGTTTTCTTGCAGGAGGCTGCGTAGCAACGTGCGCGTTTGTTTTCATTCTAATCTAGACGTACGCTTCGCGATGTTTCGAGCTCGATTAAAATGTTGTTTCATCGCCGTTTCGAGTTGCTGAGCTTGTTAAATGATAGAGAGTCAGAAACTTAGAACGACTAATTTTGCCGTGAAACTGCTTTTGATGCTTTTCCCCCAACGACCCTGCAGATCGTCATCATGCTCTACGAAGATCCGAACGAAGACCCTCAGTCAGAAAAGCGCTTTCACATCGAACTTCACTTCAGTCCGGGCGCCAAGGGGAACCAAACCGAGGGGGACTTCCCTCAGGGCGGCGGTTACCGGACAAGCTCGAGACCAGCCAGTCGCGCGGTAAGAGCGACATCCTTGTTTACTCTGCGACGCTGTCACGTTTTGATGTAAACAAAAAAGAAGCAGAATCAGTGCTCCCTCATGGAAATTTTTATACTGAGCAAAATGTTTGTTTTAGTGAATATTTCAAGTCTGAGTTAGCAGAGTTCTAAATGAATTACAAATTTTGTGAATTATTAGAATAAACATAAAATCTTATCAAAATACCAACAAATTACACATTTATTTCAAAGAGAGGTTCTGTTGGTTTTCGTGTTTTTTTCTTATGGTTTCGAATGTTTGAAGTGCACGAGAATGAGATTTCACTCCGCAAACGATCTTATGGCGGTGATGCGCAGGTGCGCGCCTCAGAGGCAACATTGAATAGAACTATGGTGCGATTCGGAAAAATAAGGTGGTTCCGATCTATAAATACACGAGGTCTACTCGCATTACGCGGCGATTTTCTGTTTTTCTTATGCTGTAAAACCTTATTCTAACCCGCTTTTTCATAATCGCGTGTTTCTCTTCAGCATTCTCCGGCGAAAACGTCACCTGGAGAGAGAGACGTCGTCCACGGGAAACAGGTGCGGATCGTTTTCAGCCAATCTGTTGTATACTGTCGTGCGCGTGTAAAACCTAACAGCGAGGGAATCTCCATGGCGTTCGCAAAAATTCGAAACTTGCAAGCGCTTTACGTTTTGTCTTGGTGTTTGAAACCTTCCTTCATATCTTTACCACCTTGGTTAAGCGGCTGGAACCTGCACTACTTGTCTGTTTGGTAATTGTCTGCATCGCACTGGCTTGCCCCGAAACGTATTCATTGTGCGCATCCCCTTCCCTATCACTGAAACCGCACCGGCGTGTTTGTAGCTTGGCCCTGCGTTGTTCCAGTGTGCTGACGGGACTATCAGTCGCACCCACCGTCAGTGACGTAGCCAGACCAAGGTTTTTTGAGGGGGCACGTATTTTTACTTTAAGTGAGCAACAGTATTTTGTTTGGGACACCGCCTCCCAAAGTGCAAAACGACACGATATGTTAGCAATTTTGGGGGGAATGGCCCCTCCTGGCTGCGCCTATTCCCACTGCAGGCCTTGGTTACGGCCTGAAAAGATTTTAATGAAGCTTAAATCAAATTTGAAATCGATTTGGTGCAGATAATTTCAAGCTGAATGAGAAGCTAAAGCTGGATGCACACGGCATGCGTCCTGTGCGTTTTTTGGGCGCATGCGTCTGATTTCGAGACGTCACGTCCTTTTCTGGTGCGTCTGGTATGGTCTGCGTTCGAGTAAAAGTGAGTCAGAGCATTGAGTCCGATGCGTCAATATAGAAACAGGTTCCTACTCGAACGAAGACCATACCAGGCGCATCAGAGAAGGACGTGACGTCACGAAATCAGACGCATGCGCTCAAAAAACGCATACGACGCATACCGTGTGCATCCAGCTTTAGTTTTAGGAGTGGTGATGGTGATCAGACGAAGGGTGAAAGCAAAATCAGGAATATGTGCTTTGTTAGGTTCAGGTTTTCAGGAGATTCTATTTCCAGGTCACCACGAAAGTGAATCTTGGAGTGTTTTTCAGACGGAGGTCCACCACGTTTCGGGCATGCTGCGGACAGCCGTAGTTCTCGCCACGCACAAGGCAGCCAGGCAGGTTGAAAGTCTTATTGCCTCAGACACGCAGGAACGACAATCCGACAGTCAGCAAGCTGGCAGTGCCAATGTTGAGCGAAAGAAGCACGTCGTTCTAACGACACAGGTTCATAGTTTGGTGCTTGTCGGTTTGCGCCAGTCACTTTGTTACGTTTATGCAGTCCCGGCAGACTATGATTAGGTTATCCCAGTGTTCCCTAAACTTTTTTTCGGCCATCGCCTGCGCCTATATAATCAACTCACAAGTCGTGATGTCCCCCTTGGGCCTGATAAACTTCTAATGCTCCCAATGGGACTTAGTCTTATTTACCTGGAGAAAGTCTATGGCTTGGTCTAAACAGGTTGTCTCAACAGCAGCATGAAAGCGAAAAATAGAAGAACGAAAGAACGCTTGAAATACTTCCAAAAATTGTGCTAACAAGTTGTAAAAAATAATACTGAAGTAAGTATTAAAAAATAATACAAAAAGTGTGTTCAACGAAGAGAGGAAATACTAGAAGATTAAAATGTTGGTGGGTATTCGCGTGAGGAGACAGCAAGCAAAGTTCAAAACAGATGAGCTAACTGAAGTGTGCAAGCATGAAATCACAGCCGAATCATTGTCTTTCGACCTTTTCATTGCGCGGTGTGCAACCTTACCTTGGTTGCATGAACACTAATGCACTAAGCCTGAGCTAGCACTACTTGAGGCGAGTTTCGACCGAGAAACGTAGGACATCGATGACCGAATGGCGCGACGCAGGTAAAGCCCGTGGGATGGAATGACGCATTTGATGACGTTCGAAACCGATGAGATTCACTGCTTGCTCCGAAACGGTCATTGTTTGCTGAAACTAAGAGCAGTGATTCTTAACCTTTTGTCTACCCTGCCTCCCCCAAGTAATTGCCCTGTGTTTCAACTCCCTGACTTTAAATAAGTAAATTGGACCGAACACTTTCCCGTTCAAAAACTTTCCATGTTGAAGAGCGCGTAAGAACTCGCGCGCCCTGGTTAGGAACCACTGACTTAGAGAATTGAAAATGGTTTATAACTGGTTTCTACCGCGGTTGTGGGAATCTACAGCATCCGGTAACAAGCTGAACAGCCCGACCAAACACTGGCGTGTAGACCCTGTGTCGTAGGTCCCGACGATACAGTTGCATCGATTTAGGGCCAGCCTTGCATGCAATGTACACGCAACCGCCCGCATCGCCAAGAACCGAAAGCTACTGCTGTTAGCAATTAGTAGCATATTAGTGCAACCAATAGTATTTTCTTATGCTCACACAGGTTCACTACAAAAAATCAAAGGCAGGTAGTCAAGTAATAAAATAAAATGAAAGGAAAAAAAGGTAACAGGCAAAAATGTTGAAATCTCGCACTAATTTTAATGTAACTTCGATGTGAATTTTTTCTTGGCTTGTGGCTTTTGACCTGCAGGCATCTTTACCTGTTACTAAAATCCGCTATTGAAACTCAATCTGCGATCCCCTCCCCCCCTAAACATAAAATTGCCTCCCATTGAATCGCTGGGCTATGCCAATTTTTTGTTTTTCAATATCCAGTTCCACTGCCTGCAGTATTGTGTAACATTCAGTGCTGGAAGCAAAAGCAGCATAAGCGAAACGTAAAGAACCTTCGTCGACAGGAAACGGGAAAAACTTATTCGACCGAGTCCGACGTCGATTTGTCCGAAGATGATGGCGTCATCGACGCTGACGACGGAGATGACGACGACGACGATGACGAACTCCAGGGAACGTCGAACGCAGTGAGGTCGTTTTTGAAGCACAGCAAACCGCACCGGTCGGCGCCACCACTAGCCGTGCATGCTCGCAAGGTGGTAAGTCGACACTTACCGGAAAAGAAGAGCGTTGAGCAATAACTATACCAATGTCGCCGCTGTGGACGTAGGCGTCGGCAGGGGGTAATGCCCCCCGTGGATTTTGAAAGTTGATATTTTCATATTAATTTTTAGTAGAAAAAAGTTTTTCTCTCTTTCGAACTGGAAAAATGAAATTCCACCACTATTTCTCCCCTGGAAAAAAATCCTTCCGATACCCATGGCTGTGGAAGAACTGCTGGGTGTGCATTCGTAAAAGCTACTGTAATATAATGGCCTTGTACCAGAGCTGTATGGTATTTTATTGAAGAGTTTTCCGGCTCTAATTATTACCAGATAAACCTAAGTTCTGCAAGTATTAAGGTTGATTCGTCACATTCCGTGAAATTTACAAATTACGCGACCTGACCCGAAGGTGCAATCTGTCTGTGCTCATTTCTGCCAAAACCAGGTCCACAAAATTCCATTTGAATAAGTTAAAGAAGTCTTAAGGCGTCTAAAACGTATCTATTGATGATCAACAGCCAAAGTAATAGGTAACATTTCCTGTCAATACATATACACCGTGCAGAGAGGTTCCGCTCACAGACCTTTATCCTCCTCTGACTTTTGCACCCAAAAGTGCCAGAATTTATGTCGCACGAGAGAAAACACAATCCAAGAGAACGGAGACAATCCAGGCGTTGCCTAGATACAGTACGTCACACATGCATTCTCGCAAGTTCCATGAAAATACCCGTTAATTTTTCGTGTTCGTCTGGAAATGGGCCTCCAAGTTTCAGTGACGACGATGCTCGCAATTTATATCATGTTCCTTTTAAAACCTAAACAAAACACACTTCCTTCCAGGCGTCTGACATAAATCCAGTTGGACCCATATTTGTTACATGTGTATATCTTTTTGCTAGACGCCGCTAATGTCCAGTTATGGGAGAAACTTTACCGATCGGACAAAAGATCAGAAATTTTTTTAAACGCTTTGGTGCATGTTTACGTTTGTTTGGAGAGCAGACCGCAGTGCTGTTATGTTACTATCACCCCCATATATCCGCTTTTCCCTGTCTTCCCACAAGGATTACGGCAGAAAGTACAGCGCGAGAAGCGACGGAACGACGTCCATGGCCGAAAGCTTGCGCCTGAGCGGGCACCGGCCGTACGACTACAAAGGCGGTCTTGGTAAGTTTCGATGCAAGATGGCACATGCATTGTGTCGTTGCTGACTTATTATCCCGTGTCTATGAAGCCGTGATTGCAGGTGGTGCAGTGGATTCTGTGACGCGATACTGGAAATTGAAGATGGGGGAACTCCCAAACCGCGCAGTGCATATCGTGGACAAAAGCTGGCGTCTGCGAATGTTGGTTATTATTATCGCATAAAGTAAAGAAAAACGAGCGAAATATGCTGTTACTTGATCAGTTTACGGCAAAAAACAAAGCCAGTCGTTTGCGCCCATGTCCAAATCCCCCACCACCTGGTCGCGATAGGTTGAATTGGAAACTCTACTTGGCAAAGAGATGCTTACGTAAAACGGTTATAACGAAAGCTGCGGTTTTTGTCCTAAAGTTACTTGATACTGTCAAACAAAAAATTTTGCTGCACAGCACATCGTGCAATGTCCACTGTCACCAAATGTTAATAAGCATGGCATCCACCCGCACGACAATGTCCCTTGCGTTAATGTATGCATCCACTGTCGTGGCTTGGACGGTTGGGCCACATGTAAGGAAGTGAGGTGCTGTTGAGTGTTGGGAGACGTGACGACTCAAGGAAAAAAGTACTTCAGTCGATTTTGACACCATTTCTTATATTTTTAACAGTAGGCATGAGTTGACGACGTGAAGTGAGAGAAACTATAAATTAAAACAAAGGTCTTGTTGTTTAGAAGTTGCTTTTTTCTGACTGTAAATTTTTTGACAAGTAAAGTGCATGTTTTGCGTTTGTAGTTCAAGTTCAGCATAATATTAAGTGTTGCCACCGACAAATTTTGCAAATCAAGTCATGCTCTGAAACGATCCGTAAGCACTGGCAGTACGACTTGCCACGTTTTGTGGATCTGAAAAAAGGAACTTGATCGTAAAAAAAGTCCCGGACAATCCCCGTTATGTTTTGATGAGTTTTTAAAAAATAAACGCATTCCAAGAACACAGTCTGATTACAACTGTGCGTGAAACAATACAAATTAAGATATTTTGATAAAGGAAAAAATTATTTCTCAAACTTTGCAGCGAGTGTGATTTTGATAACGAAAGATTCACGTTAATAGTATGCTAAGGTTATTCGCCTTGATTTGTTCATCGCTTGAACATGACACTGATTAGATTTGATAGTATTAATTGCTTTAGTTTTGTGACACCTGTTTCATTTGTTTGATCAATATGCAAAAGTACATTTTTGTCAAAACCAGACTGACATTGGTACCAGACAAACAGAAGTCAAACTGGTTATGAANAATGTTGACTGGTCATCGGGGTCAACAGTGCGTTAAAAATTTCTATCGCTTGATTGCATTAAATTACGCGAGTATCGTCTCTAACTGTGTTCCAGATTCGATGACACGAAGGGTAAGGTCCCGTCTAAGCATTGTGGTTTGCTGATCGCGGTCTACGAAAGAGTTTGATTCTCGTGAATCTCGACCATCTTTTTTCTCGCAGGCTCTCAAAGTAGTCTGTTCAGCCACCGGGTCCTGGCCAGCGCTTCGGCATCTTTTCCGGAATTCGCGAAACGGAAAAGCGCCATGCTGAAAGGGCACTGCAGCGATCCGATGGACGGTGAGGTTCTTTCAAAATTAGGTCGACTGAGCTGCTCTGAGAAAGTTTTGCAGTCCACTGCGGTTCTGAATGCCAGACGTTGTGATCCATCAGTTTTCTTGGCTATTAAAGCGGCCGTTCATTTTAGTTCTCAATCTTTACTTGGCTGTGTGTCACTTTCAGCCTCTTGATTGCAGTCGCCGCGAGCGCATACAACCTGGGGGAAAAAAGAAACGTAACTCGATCATGTTTCAACGATAAATTTGACCGAACACTAACTGAACGCCCCAAAGAACAATCCAGAATGCATTTTACCCCGACGCGACTTTTCCACCTTCCATGTGATTCTTCCGCACCTGATCCGACGAACTTGGAGTGTCCCAGCGCGACATAATGAGACTCCAATTCGACCGTACTTAAAAGTTTGTTGCGTATCACGCGTGGGCATCACTGTGTTGCAAGACTGCGAACTTCCGCATTCCAGCCATCGTGTAAACCGGCAAATCATGCAAGAGTCCTACGCGTGGAGTTGCTGGAGTGGGACAGCGCCGCGCCATTACGTCGGGGGCGAACTTCCTACGCCGATGACTATTACGTCATTGAAGCTTGAAAAATGGCGGTGGTGACACTGCCTTTGCAAAGTTGGCATTTGTCAGATACCTGGCAAGAGAATAGCAGGGAAAGAGAAGAGTTATAACTAAGAAAAATGAGGAAAATATGAATTTGCTGCAGATTATTGCATAAAATTAACGTATCTCTGGCATTCCGAAAACATGTCAGTCGCTTGGTTTCAAAAACTGTTGTTTTAAGTTTTCCACGTTATTTTTTCTACGAACTTCCTACATGAAAAATATTTTCTTCGCAGGTTACGATGCTGGTGTGTCACCCACCACCATCAGACCTCTCGAAACTCTACACAACTCTCTGTCGCTGAAGCAAATGTACGACTTTATGGATAGAGTCATTCAGGTATTGGCTCGACGTTTGTGTTGCGCTAACTCATTCGCAAAGTGTCTGAAAGCTTGTTGCGCTGATCCGCGATGGAAATGCGATTAGCCTTCTGTTGCGAATATATCGGCACTTGCCTTTGATTTCGAAGCGAAAACTTCATTTTTTAAGCAAATAAAGCTTTTTTAAACAGTTTTTTTCATTGTGTTTTGTTTTTGCCGATTGCAATCGAAAGGGCTTGATACCCTGATACCTTGGCTGCGGTCCCATCAAGTGCTTAGCCCAGCATTTGAATTGCTTTTAATATCTCGGAACTCAAGTTTTACGATGTTGGATGCGCGTTCACGATGTAGCTAACCTTGCTCAGAAATGCGAGTTGTCATTCTTTTCACAAGGAGGGTGCTGGGAACTTACTACTACTGCACGTCACCAATTTTAAGAGATTTTTTAAATGCCCTCGCTGCGCTTGACCCCCGTGTTGACCTCTAGATGGACGTTCCCGAAACTGGCAGCACGCCCAGCGACTTCGCCTTTTACTGCCAACACGAGCCTGTCTTTTCCGCGTACGTCCCCCTCAAGGTCCGCCCCAACGAGTTCGAGCCTGAATCGCAAACGCAAGTTGCTGCGCCAGGTAAGGACAGGGCAGATGCTTTGCATTCCGACTTTTGCGAACACTTGCGGCAGTTCGATGCACTTGTAAGTGGTTGTACCGTAAGGGCTGGCGAATAACGATGTAGTGAGAAAGACCAGCGGTAACTGGACACTGCCGTATTCGTGCTTGTGGAGGCGTATCGGGACCAGGCCCGTAGCTTGGTTTTAAAGTTGGAGGGGGGAAAATACATTTTAGGGGGGCTAGATTTTTGTTTTGTTATATGTTTTATAAATATATTGACAAATTTTCTGGGAACAAAATTTTGGAGCACAAAATGTTAGGGGGTCAATGCCCCCATGAATGCCCACGTGGCTGCGGGCCTGATCGGGACGAAGATTGATTTCGACAAATGCATGACTTTCGTGCAAGCGAACGCGTATCGCGATGAACCAAATCTTCGTAAAGTCGCGCTGGGAGAAGAAAATGACTGCTGCTTCTGCGTTTCAAACGATTTCCCGTTGGACCCACGGATAAACTTTTTCCGTGAACATCTTTTTGTTCCTAGTTGTACTCAAACGAACGCCGAAGAATTATTATTTAAATCAGGGGTTTTTTAAGTGTTTTAGGGACCCGAATCGGGTCTCTAGAATTGAAAATCGGGTCCCTAGAATCAGAGAAATCGGGTCCCTACAGGTCCATACCGGGTACCTAACATTTTCCTTTGAAAAAAAACTGTTTAAATCGCGAAGTTCTTACTTGTAATGAATTAAATCGCGAAGTTGTTGAAGCGTTAATTAAATGGTGAAGTTGTTGAACAATTAACTAAATCGCGAAGTTGTTGATTTTTAATTAGTTAAATCGTGAAGTCGTTGATAGATTTATGAAATCGTAAAGTTGCGTTTCTTCCCTACCGCGGAAATGCGGGATCGTTTGCAATGGCTCTGTCGCGACAAGGAAAGCAACAAAAGCTCCTTTCTTTCAGAAATCGTTGTTGAAAGCGAAAGCNAAAGCACGTCAGGAGTCGACCACGTTCATTCCTGACCTNGGCGCCACCTCCGTACACCGTCCTGTTATATCGTTGTTCGTGCGTTTCTTCATTGCGTCACTGTGANTCTCACGTAATCTATCGCCATCCTTGCGCGCGTCGCGGTGCAGTAAAGTGCTACTATGCGTGTGTGCGGTCGTCATGTTTGTGCGCTTGACATTGTTTTTTTTTCTTCTTGCCATCGCGGTGAAACTTATTATTAAGGATTACACCTGCCGGTCCCTCCTGTCCAGCTTGGTCCAGCCTCCTGTTTGGAGAGGTTTCCTTGCAGGTCTGTACGAAAGCTTCCGTGAAATTGCGAACACATGCGACTGGCCCTGAGGACGGCAGCAGATCAGCTGACTCCGACTCCAATGTTGTTTCTATCTTTGTTGCTCAATGCGTCTCTTCCAACCAGGGGCGGATCCAGCCGGTAAGGTTAGGGGGGGGGCGATTTCAGTAATAATCGGTAGTCAAGTCTCACTAACAGCTTCACTACTGCAAGCGAGACGAAGTATGCTTCACAACACTGCTGTGACAAAACAATGGACGACAAAGTGGCCTTATATCGCGAATGTTGTGTTCTCCGAATTAGTACAAATTTATGGTGAATAAAGTTACTTTCGTAGGTTTCAGGGGGACGATCGCCTCCCTTCTGGATCCGCCCCCGCTTCCAACGTGCTGTCTCCATTTTTTTCTTTCATCTACGTGTTTGGCTCAGACACATGGTTCATATCACACGGCAGACGTTACATGCAGGTGCAGTGTCGAAGAGGTGCAAACACTGGAATGACACCTGCAACTAATGCGTTCGCTCATCGTGATACAAAAGCGTTATATTTTCCGAGAAAAGCATCAAGACATCGGATGTCAGCCGATAAAAAAGTTAGATGAAAATGCAAATCGATGAGCAAAACCGTACGAATTGTTTCTAAAGAAGGCGTTGAACATTTTACATGCTAGACTTTAACGCATTCGAGAGGTGAACGTCCGATACTTGGTCAAACCAATCGGTGCCTGAAAATGTTCCTTCTATGCCTTTTTGCGACGCTTGACCGAAGTCAAAGTAACCAGGCTTATTCATTAGCCTTGGTTACCAGCGCCTTTACACGTAAACAATCAGTTTTCCGAGCTTTAAATGTGACAGGTCTGAAACAAGTATTGTTATTCTCGAGACAAAAAAAAAACAAAATCAAGACCTGCGTGATCCTTTCCAAATGGCCATCCGTAAATGACGTCACATTTTCGAAAATTTACATGATTCGACCATCGGTTGAACCACGTAGGGTAGTAGACCGACAAACGCGTGAAAAGTGGCCTCGTTTGCCACAGGTACAACAATTCGAGTTTCGGATGGGGCACTGGGAACGACTGCTGTGAGTTTTTTCACCGCAAAATGCCACGAAGAGCGGCTGCGGAGCTAATGAAGTACCGCAACTAAGCAAGACTTCGGCTGATTTGGGAGCAACAATTTCCGCGGTCATAGACAGCGCAACCGTTTGGCTGATCGAGGTAGCCTGACGTCGGGCGTTATCTAAACTGTCAGCGAGTTCTTAAGCTTGAACGACGGTAAGATCGTCTTTTTCTTATAGATGAAGATGTTAGTCCGTTGAAGGAATTGCGAGTCAGTTCTCTGTAACCGTTAGCGGACACATCAGTGAACGAGCATTCTTTCGCAACAATTTTTAACGTATGTGGACTATTCAAAGGTAAACTCACCGGTACTTTCTA
>JGI24158J21664_10005846_pt1 | contig 16136 bp, 7 predicted proteins | sample Ectturendosymbi3_FD_21664 | JGI IMG/M metagenome (IMG submission 21664)
GTGTATACTGTATTTATTCGATTGTAACCTCCCGCTTACAATCAAGGACAATCGAGGGCGACTTACATTTTTTTCTTGAGCTTATCGAAAGGTTTAGATCAGGGGCTCAAAGACTCGGGCCGCATGTGGCCCACGAGGGCATTTTGTGCGGGCCGCAATGGTTTTTGGGAATTTTCAAATAATTAAAATTTACGTTATTTGGGTTATTCACTGGTATTTAAAAGTGCTCGGCTAGGGAGTGACCAAGTTCCTTTGAAACGAACGTAGAGGCGGTTAGAAATGATTTGCCTTGAACTCACGATACCTTGCTCAGGAAATAAGATGTAAAAGCTGTTTGTAGTACTGTTCAGGTGCCGCCATTGTTGCGCCAGTGTCATAATACCAACCTACAAGAAATTCTAACCGGAACGCCGTACCGGCAATAATTCTTTTACCGGAACGGCGTTCCGGGCCGTTCCGGCTTACTTTCACCTCTGACGTGGACAAAGCAAAACCTTCAGATAATCAAAAATAACAATACCCAATAAGGTTAAATGGTTCTGCTTTGCACACACGCTTTCCGCTGTTAATTACGCTGCACTTACCCGGTGTAGCCGGCTGTAAGTATAAGACACCGTTATTGCACAGTTATACAAGTTAAGCGTACGTGAGCATGACATCTACATAGCTGCGGTAGTTAACCCAACCCAAGCCAAGTTTTCTAACTGCACACATTCTAAGCAATAGTTATAATTATCAACGCCCAGTGAACCATGTTTTTCAATGTCCAGTTTTTTGGCGTTGAACAAAAACGTGAATACAAAGGTACAAACGATATTCACTTAGTCAAATGTATATTTCAGAAAATTTTGCTTCATTGTTTTTCTTATTCTTGTTTCAGTCTTGTAAGTGAAGTGTATTTTCTCTGTGTTCTTCATTCGTGTAGGTCGTTGCGAACCTGGGAACACCAACAACAGAAACTGGTTATGACCCAACAATTCCTTGATCAACTATGTCCATCATCTATCAAATTTCAATGGGTGTTTCACTTGTCCAAGCTACATACCCCGCTCAATATTAATTAAAATGTGAATAACCGATCAAAACCTTCCAAGAAGACTTATAAACTGTCGCGAAGTACATGTACTCAGCTGCACACCCTAGGGTTTTTCGGTGTGCCGGCGGTTTGCATCTATCAGTCGTAGTAATAATTAAAAAACTTGCCCCAATAACCTCAAATTGAACTGCGCGAACTGTGCTGAGAAACCAAGAACGTCAAGTTTTCTAGAAAACTTTGACGTCAAGTTTTCTGGAAAATTTTATTTCTTAGTCCCAGTTTCGAGGGAGGTGAAAATGCTCGTTTCGACCACCCTGCGGACGCCCATGGTTTTGACGTACCACGAGTTCAAAACTGTTTCGTTGCGTTCATTGTAAAAGCGCACCCATAAATAATATTCATTCTTTTCGCATTTGCATGTTCATCAACAATGCTGACCTCAAAAATAATAACAGAAATTATAGAAAACTATTCTCAATTTTATGTTTGCGCGAATAGTCGCAATAAATTTATTTCAACTCGATCTTGATAAATCATGAAATTACTTATAATACTGTCATCTAAGGGCACCTATTCCCCCGTTGCCCCCCCTTTTTCAAAGGGCCGGGGGAGCAATGCCCCCGTAATGCACCCCCGTTCTGGGGTCCCTGGATCTTACACGTGTTTTTTGTTGATTCTGATGACAAAGGTCCTACCTATTACCAGGAGCGGATCCAGGAGGGCGACTGGAGCGATCGCCCCCCCCCTAAGACATACGAATGTAACTTTTTTCACCATGATTTTGTACAATTCGGAAAACAGCATTCTCGATATAAGGCCATTCAGACATCCATTGTTTTGTCACAGCAGTGTTGTAAAGTATACTTCATATCTCTTACAGTAGTGAACTCGTAATGAGACTTGACTACCAAATATTACTGAAATCGCCCCCCCCCTAAGTATCCCAGGTTGGGGTTCCCAACCTGGGATACTGGATACATGTACCCCTGGGGTAAATTTGCCTATATGAAGGGGTACATTTAACGGAAAAATATATTTTTTTCCAAATTTTCTAACATAAAAGTTCTATTAAAATTTCGGTAGATTTTGATATTTCACTCAGCTTTTTTGTCATAAGAAATTTTAGGACTACATGCTCATCTGTCGAAATGCGGAAGGGGTACATGGTCAGAGAAAAGTTGGGAACCTCTGCACTAGGGAATTCAGACTGCAGATGAAGGGCAGGGAAGCCGAAAACATTAACCTTGCAGCGAAAAGGGCAAGACGGTATGACGACAAAGTACAAAGAGTTGAAAAAGGGCTCCGTAAAAGAACAAAGTCATCTGAACCGTTTGGCGATAACAGGATAAGAAAAGAGAGTTGTTGTTTATTTAACCCAATTTTGTTCATCTATGGCGAAATGTAAAAAAGATAAAAGTGATGCCAAACCAGAGGAAAGATGTATCTTATACAAAATTGCGTGACTTCAGTTAAAAACTCTATAGCAAGTTTACGCCGTAGGTGTCTTTTGCTGTCAGCTCAAAAGTTATACGGAACCAGTTCTGCTTGCTTTCTTTTCAACCATGACGAATAATTTATTTGATCACCTGTGAAAAACCCAGGAAGAAATTGTAGTTTTCTAGCTATGTAAATAGGTTATAAGCAACAGAATTGTACAAAAACTGTATCTTCCCTTTGTAATATCGCACGTGTTAGCAGCATCATAAAAAATGGTAGGAAGATTAAGAGAAAACGACTCAAACGCAAATTCCAGGGTTCTGAATTGCATGTGCCAAGCTGCAGAAGTTACTCGACGGATGAGCCAAGGTTATTCTTGCTTGTTTCACAGCATAAATCTGGTTTCTTATGATTTGACACAAGAAAGTTCATTTCAAGGGTTGGCAACATTTCTTCAGCATCCTAATTTCTATCATTGGTTAATATTGCAGAATTTTGCATGTTTTTTCATTTGTGTAATCAAAATTGTTATCAAATGTACTAATGGCCATGTTGCAAAGTTCCGAAAATGGCCAAATGATGGGACTTTTTGGGAAGTTATTAGAAAACATTTGCATTTTTTCTTTATTTAATATATGAAGAAACCAAAAAAAAATAGCCCAGTAGAAAACGCGCTTTCCAGCTCTGACTGATATAAAGCCTGAAAGGTAGAACTTAATTTGAAATTGAGTCTTTGAAAAATGTCAGTAACTGTTGAATCGTTCATCGCGGTCAGTTTTTTCTCAGTACACCGGCAATTCTGTTCTTTCGACCATTTCTAAACAATGAAAGTTAGTGTTCTGTGCACGATGTTGAAGAGTAATTTTTCGTGTACCAAACGAAAAGTTAGTAAAATAAAGTTTAATGTCGGTGCATAGAATGTTTTCTGTTTTATTTTCAGTTTATTTTCATTAAAACTCAGCAAGTGCTGCAAGTGTATTTTTGGACTGGTTCTTGTCGAACGATCCAGTGCCAAACACTCAAGGGGAGACGCTCTATCAGAACAAAGATTTGACTTGCTGCAGTCAGCGTACAATAATTGAGACAGTTTTTGTTATGAGAGATTCACGAAAATGACAACTAAAGCGCCGATATTTCGGTGCTCCATGAAAAAGTACTCGACTACGTCACAGGTTTGATCTGCAAACGTAACAGACGTAGAATCGCTTCCCCAGGCCCGTAACTAGAAAAATATTTTCCCCCCTGGTAAAACGTGTTGGACATAGTTTAAAAAATGTGAGCCCTTATCAGAAGACTCTTCGCCATCACTTGTACCCCAAGCTGGTTACTGGCCTGCTTCTGACCCAGGGCCGGATACAAGCAGTAAGGTTATTGAGGGAGATTTCAGTGATATTTGGTAGTCAAGCCTCATAACGGCGTCCCTACTGTAAGAGAGATGCAACATGCTTCACAACACTGCTGTGACAAAACATTGGACGACAAAGTTGTCTTACAGTAAATCGCGAATGTTGTTTTCCGAATTGTAAAAGGATCATAGTAAATAAAGTTGCTTTCGTAGGTTTTAGGGGAGGAGGCGATCGCCCCACCCTTGGATCTGCCCCTGTTCTGACCTTAATTTTAATCTTTAAGACTAAAATTTTTTGCAATAAATAAAAATAACGTCGTACTACGTCAGTAAAAATGGTTGATACTGGGATCTGTATCGTATTTCGTACGGTTCACTTGGCCGGAATGATTTTCTGTATTTTTGTGGGATGATCGATTTTACGCAATATGTTTTTCAGAAAATGGATGTTTCTACTGCGTCAATATTAAAAACAAAAAATTTTTTATACAGCGCTAATCATTTTGAGCGAACTTGTTAGAGAAGGTGTCCACAGAAAGAACCCGGCTTCACTCAGAACACCATGCTTATTTTGTGCAACCACAACACCTACACTAGATACCACGTTTCGTTAAGACTACTCGAGTCCAAACAGTTAGCAATACGCTTTGTCCAAGTGGCCAGCCGGAAGTCCTCCAGTCCAAGATTTAGACTTATATTGTGATAGAGATGCTTTTGTACCGGAATGCCGAAAGAGTTTCTATTACCGCGTGCCCTCATTACTATGCGCGTCTGCTGCGTCCTCCTCACCCCGGAATTGTGTGCTGTGCATGACTGCAAATCGATGCTGCTTGCTCGTTACCTGACCTCCGCTATGTAGTTTGCTCTGTAGCTGTCAGTTTGCTGAACTAGTGCGTAACATTTGCATGCTTGTTGCAATAAACAGGGGATTTGAGTTAAGAGGTGTCCGGTTGATTTAAACTCAATTTGCCACGAGGTTATTTTTTATTACACCTTATTTTACGTTTTGCCACAATCGGGAGATAAGACGAGTTTGTGCAAGAGAACTCCTCCTTGACAGTTTATGGGTCAAAACTCATTTAAAAAGGGAAAAATGTGATAAAGACATTTTTACCTAAACCACCATTACCTTATAAATTAAATGAGAGCCGTTGTGACAGTTTAATTCTTCATAACTTGATCCATTATCGTAGCTGTTTTAGCCTGACTCGATTTTACAAAATGAAAGTCGAAAGCTTGTCAGAATGAGCGTTTGCTTTTCTGTTCACCGCGTCTGCTTGACTTAACCATCCGATTGAAACACCATCGAAATTTTCAATACTACCTTTCCGATTTCAGTGCTATTTTAGAACGATTCCAACTGATTTGAAGTTTTGGCTTGTATTTAAAAAAATTCTGTATACAAAATACAGGCGGATTCACCTAGAGCGCTCTAACAGATTTTAACGTTTTAAGCTGGGCTGCGGAGCAGTCGTAAAAATTACACTGCTTCGGCTCCGAAGCTTTTCTTTTCATGAATATGGCCCCGACTCCAGCTCTGGTGCTGTTAGTTTTCATGAGGGTAACTCCGGCTCCGAAGCTTTCTTTTTTCATAACATGGCTCCGGCTCCGGCTCCAGCTCCGGGTTCTATTCGTTTTTATACATTAATATTTTAATTTTCTGGTGTGCTTGAAGTTGACGGGAAAATGAAATATATCTAGTACACAAAACCAGGGATGTAGTGCTAACAAAAAGGTGTGGGGACGCACCCAAAAAACTAGCCATTATAAAACAGCTTCAGACTCATTTTAAAACAAAACATGAAAAAGGTGTGGGAACACCGTTCCACGCGTCCCCGCCACACTACACCCCTGCACAAAGCTAAAAGATTATATCAAACTTATTTGAGTATGGTAGTTTTCTGCAGTCAGTGCTCTTACCATGAGAAACTCAGCGAAAAAACAACAGTCACAGCTTCAGACAATTCAGACATCAATTACTAGCAGAAACGTTACTCAAGTTCATGGAATAATATAAACAAATTCTGGAAAAGCAGTCACTGGCTTTGCTGTTAATGCCTGGTGGCCTTTTGTTATTGCTTACGACCTGGAATCAAGAAAACGTCTGTTTAGAAAACCATATTTGTGTCCTTGCATTTTGACACAATGCAGTCCCAATCGACCAAGTGATTTGCACTCGTTGCATGCTTTGCCTGTTGCAGTCTTGGCGATGCCAGATAACAGCTCTGCCCAGGAAAACCATGCAAAGCGCGCAAAACACGCAGTCGATTACCTCTCTCATGCGTTTTTCTAACGTGCACACATTTGCATTAAAACAAATGACAAAATGTACTTAAAAACTGTTTGTTCGAAGAAATAGCATGGCTTCTAGCAAGAAACTCACCTTTTCGCTTTTTTAAAATAGCTGAAAACTTCTGATTTCTTATCTTGTGCACTCATGATAAGCAGTGATGAATAGCAAAGTAAAGCAAAATTTAACCTGCAAAACTTAGGAGGTAGTAAAACTGGTTACCGTGCTGCTAAAAACAAAATTTGTTTCCACAGATGAAAGCCTCAAGAAAAATTGACATTTGTTTACATTGCATTTTTCTAGCCTCCTGAATATGTACCGCCATGCAAAGCAATGCTAGTTCACCACCAACTAATTATAACTTTCATGTTATGCTGCTGCTGGTAAAAGTAATAGCTCCTAGTGAACTTTGCCAGTAATCTAGAAAACCTTGCTAGTATGCGTAATGGTTTCTAATAAAAAACTCTGCAATGGCGTGCTGTGCATTTCACGCTTAGGCCTGCAATGATATCTTACCTGAATCATACTATCTGCTAACAGCATGATTGCACCGTTGCAAAAGCTATGGATATTGTATACCTACTGATTAATTATATAGCTTAGTTCTTTTTAGATCGCTACACTACTACAGATCCGACTTGACCATTCTGGCTGTAGAAAGTAATATGTTGTTGTGGTTTGCGTTTTTCTTCTACAAGTAACACCACGCCTGTTCAGCTACAATGTCACAGCCCAGGGTTGCCAGATTGGCCTTTTTTAGGCCAAATTTAGGAAATCTGGCCTTGTTTCAAGTTTGTTGGCCTAAAAATATTTATTTGGCTGTTTGGCCTTTTTTGGCCTCATCTTAAGTCGGTTGGCCTTAAAAAATTCGCTTGGTTTTATGGTTCTTTTTTGGCCCTTCTACGTTGAAGTAGGTTCCTCTGAACAAAAATATTCTAGTTTTCGGCAACACATTTGCAAAATGTTTGTGATAAATACCATATTAGACCGACGCCCGCGTTCTGATATTAGTAAGATTTGAGGGATGCGAGTTTCGAAATGAAGTTTTTGTGTAATCACTGGAAATGCGTGCACTGTGTAGTGTGTTGTAAGCACTAAGCAAGTTCAACGCTTGCAAATAGGTGTGCGTCTCCGCGATAGAAATGCGACAATGGCGTTGAGAAAGTGGAAGGGCTGTTATGATTCTGGTCGTAAGCACAGGAGTGAATGGGACATGACTTTCGTATGGGTGCAGAAAGCTGCCGATGGATCAGTATGCAAACTGTGGCACCACTGTAACCAATGTGTGCAATCTTGCAAACCATGAAAGTCAGAGAAGCATCAGTAATGAGCTCCAGTTCAGTTCCAAGCAAGTTTCGAAGAAAATTTCTAATGATATTCTTGAAATTTAGATGTTTCTTTGTGACAAAGAAACGACAATACCACAAATAAAGTTTGGCTTTTTTCTGGCCTTTAAACAATCGGTTTGGACTTTTTCTGGCCTCTTTTTGGCACTATTTGGCTTTTTACTGAATTTTTTATCTGGCAACCCTGCCACAGTCTTAACGATGATTAAACCAAGTAAACATCACAGACTCGCAGTTCCATTGTTGCAGTCTGTGCCGCAACTCGTAGTCGCAACAATAGCGTTCAGTGTTCTATAAAGAGAACTGTTTTCGGGAATGTAGTCTAGCTTTCAGTCAGTTTAGCAGAACAATTGCCGGTAGTATCTAGGATGGGACCAGGAGCCTACCTCTCAAATAGCCGTAGCTCCAGCTCCTAAATTTTAATCTGAGCTCCGGATAGAAGCGAAAAGCCCAGATCTGTGACTTCGGATCCGCAGGTTGACAGAGAATATTAACGTCTGCGCACGAGCTTCATGTGAAAAGGTTGTTTGCACATTTCCTGTGGTTTGCGATCTAACAAGACTGGTTTTGTTTTTGCCGTTTTGGTTAAACCCAGTTGTGCTGAGCGTGGAAGAAGAAAATTCAGCAATCATCCGGGTGGTGGCGCTGCTGGTTAAACTGTGACTTTAGCTTTACATTTCTTTAGTTCAGCAGGGGGAAAGGGTTTTGGTTTGGAACTGTAACAAAAATATATATACACATGTTGTCAATATAACAGATAAAGTTAAAAAAATGAATTTTGAAATAAATGCTACCGTTATGCTATGATGGGCAATGATAAAATACGCGTGAAGCGATTGCCAGCTTGAAACAATGCTTGGGGTAAAGGTAAAGATCTAATTTGAAAAAAGCTTGCTTACAGCGATTGCCACATTACCACTATGGAAGAGACCGCAATGGATGAGATATATGTCATTGTGTGAAATTTTCCTGTACTGAACTGTTGCAAATTTTAATTTGGATTTACTCAGTTCATTCCGTGGAAAATATAAAAAAATGTCTATTCAATCAGCAATACATTGTGCACATGCTTGTTAAAACATGTTGCGATACAAGAAACTCACGGAAGTCTGAGCAATAAAAACTGTTTTCACACTTCAACGAGCTATAAAGAAAAATATTGTTATTTGAAGGGACTACTGCTGCCACTGAAATCAAAAACATGGGGATTTCAAGAATTTTAATAGAAAACAACCAACGTTGAATTTGTGTGAGGAAAATTTTATTCTAGTCATAACAGTATTAAGGTCTACTTCGCACAAATGATCGCTTAGATTTCTGATTTAAAACTAAGATTGCAATTATCTTTAAACGACAAGCTTACGAAACTCGTTTCCTGACTTAAAAACAACAATGAAAGAAATTACTGCGGAATTTTTGAAGTTATTTTTATAGTATAATTACGACACCGAAGTGAAGAAGTGGATTAAGAATTAAATATATGAAATTTTGTTCTAAAGATGCTGCTTTTGTTATAGCTTTAAAGATTAAATTGCAAGTGTTTTCACTTTTTTGTTTTGGAATTTTATATTTGTGCATATAGTGCCAGTTTAAACAGCTTGCGGTAATCACTTTTAATACAAGTTTGGTATCACTAAGTGCATTAACCTTTGCTTTTATAACAAAGTTTCAAGTAACCAAGAGTCTGGTGTTCACCTAAAAAAATTAATGATAAATTAGTAAGCTTCACAAAAAGCAGTTAGAAAGTAAAAGGGTGATGTGTAATGATTTAAACAAAAGTTGGAAACACCTGTAAAAAAATTATAAGTACTGAATTTTTTTCTGACGCTTGAAGTGTAACCAACTGGCAAAAGTATAATTGAAGGTTGAAAACGATTCTTATTTTTTTCAGTTTGCTCAACTAATCAGAATCCGAAATCGTCTGGGACGTGAAAAATTTCCTCTGGTTGAACAGACCTTCTATCCTTCACACAAGCAAATGGTGAGTGGTAAAAGGGCCTGCTATGCTTGGATTATGATTCATTTTGCTTCCAGCAACTTTTTATTCAAAGTTAGAAAACATGTGCTGTTGCATATCTAGCAAACCGTGAAAAGCGTTTATACAGCTTGAAATTATTAAATGAAATCTGATGGTACAGCTTTAAGATGTTACCGTTGAAAGAATGCAAGTTGAATATTAGCACAGCTGCTATTTGCACGTAAGTGCATCATTGCATGCAGTCTTGAATTCGACGTAAAAGGTGTTAAACATATTGATGGGAATCTTTCTGTCGCCATTTCTAAGATAAAAGCGGTGATGTGTATTTTGGCTTTGCTGTTGAAGAGGAACTCAGTTGTTAGAGAGTCGAGCGCAAAGGGAAATTTACGCAAGAGTTCGAAGCCCAAGTCTTAAGCAGTTGTGTTTTAGCTTAGAACATCTAATTCTAAAAATGCATATTTCCAAAAACAGCTTAAGTATGAACTGTTAAATTTCTGTAGATTATAGAATGAAAATCGTACACATTGTTATGGCATGTCAACAAATGTGTGCCAGTAAATAGAAGTTTTCTACAACTCCTAATCTTGCTGTTTCTACTAGTTAGATTTAATTTGTTACCACCATTGGCGTTAGCAGAAACCGCGAAGTAGTAGGTGCTTTGTGAAATTGAACTCATTTGTGTGCAATGTATCAAACTACGCTGCTTTAGAAAAACTTGGTGTAACGAGGTCTACGTATTGTTTCAGAAACAGTATTTACAGGATGATGCAAACTTTGCGAATACTATAGTTTCGACGTTTAAAAAATGATGAGCTACTTAATATGATGCTATGCTTTTCTTGTTGGAGTGCAAAAACTAACTTGCACTACCTGTCCTTTCATTTAATGACGTGTGTTCTTTTATTCCATTGAAAAGTTGTTAAAAATTAAGTAGCAGATAGCAGTTGTTAAATCAAAGTTGGTCACACACAGTGGCCGGTTTCGACTGTACTGAGTCAGGTCATCCCTGTAGTTAATAAAATTATTCACAGCCTGACACAGATATTCTAAAAATAATGCTACTGACAGATGTAGTACCAGTTTTTCACACAAATGTGACCTTATCAAAGCTGATCTAGCAGTAAACTACTTCGCGGAAATATCATGTCATAAACGTAACCTGTTCTTCAGCTCTTGGATCAGAAGGAAAAAAACTCTACTGGATCACGCTGTTAGATAATTTCTTGATCTAGTTTGATAAATAGGTTTACAGGCATATTTTATGCTATGACCTTCTTTACCTGCTGCAAAGCGGCTCTACAGCATATACAGCTGATACAACAAACATAACAGCCTTTCAGCCTTACATCCCTGTAGACTATATTTTGTTCAAACCTACTCGGAATAAATTTATGTTAAGCAACCTTGCTCTGCACTGTGAGAAGCGATCTCAGCAAACCGTGCAGTTTATCCTTCACGTCCAAATTTGAAATCGTCCAAATTTTTTTCAGAGCACTTTGCATGAGCACATCCCATCAAATTTGCGTATTACTAACTAGGAAGTTCTTGTAAGTTACAAGCACTCCAAAAATTGACTTGGCACACATCTCGAAAAAAATTGAAAACACAAGATTACACCTGAAAGCCTATGACAAAACTGCAAACTACATGTCTTTAGACTCTCGTATAACACATGAGACATTCTTTATACATTAGAATACGATCTCTGTTTTTTTGCAATATTCCTGATAGGTGCTCACTGCAAGTGGAAAAGTAGCAAAGCTAGGCATTCAACTGGGTTGCCTCCTGCACATAGGAACGCCCAGGAAGCTATTCACGTCGTCTATTCCATAAATGTGGGCTAACTCAGAGCAGGAAACTGAATTTTAGAAAAGAAAAAAATAACATTCCTTGCACACTGCTTGGGTGTGCAAAATTGGGCTCCCTGGGTTAAACACATGCATCACGTACAGTCATGGTGACGGAAATGAAACAAATTACCAATGCGATATTATAAAGAAAAACTTGCGTTTACTTTTTATTAAACCCCGTTTAGTAGTGCTTTACTTTTTTGTCTATAGTCCAATGCTAAGGTGTGTTTTTCCAGTAAGATTGGCGCGTATAGAATAATACCGCACGAGCACAAATGTTTCATATAGGAAACAGCCCTTTCCAGCACCTTCTGATCTCCGCAGCAATTTGTTTGAATCACGAAGCAGCAGTGCTTCATTTACGCGTGATTAATTATTCATACATTTTTCAGCTTTCATGGACGAGTATTTCACCAGAACTTGTACCAAGACATCTGGGTCTCATAGTCAGTATACATGTCAAAATATTTTCAAAGATTTTCTTTTGCGTGATGGCAGTGGTAACAGTCAAGGTCTTCTGCAACCTTGGGTTGCATTTCCACGTGAGCACAAAGAAACCTTAGCTACCGGTAACTGGAAGTCACGAAACGGCAATAACTATATTGGCATCGATCGGCTTTAGACTCCGCTGAAAGCATCGATTTTACGATTCCAAATCACATGTCATAGTTAATAACGCGGATTGATCTTTCAACGTAGCAAAATTTCTTGAATTTTAAAACACTGGAAATCCATTGCGCCAATAGATCTTCAATACCAGTAAGCCACCTGGTGATTTTTACTGTCGCTGCGCACATAGGAGTAGCCAGGGGGGGCCAAAGGGGCCACGGTCCCCCCAAATTTTCAGAAATATAGTCATTTTGTGCTTTGAGAGGCGTTTTTCTGAACAAAATAGTGCTATTCGCCTAAAATCAACCATTTTTCCCCAAAAAAATTTTTTGCCCCCCCCTAATTTTTGGGCTGGCAACGCCACTGGCTGCGCACCGCCTGTTTCAGAAGAACTGAATTTGCACAAATGTGTATGAACAGTAAAACACGCAAACGAATCTGAAAAAAACAATTTATTGCAATGGCTGCAGCTACTTAAGTGAAATAACAACTGTTTAACTTAAGTAAACATCGGTAACACCCAAGTCTAAGGTGACTCAATATTGCAAGGGGACTTATAACTCGAGATAGTTTCTATAACAGACTCCATACTGTACCCTTATCTGACTCTAAACTCCGCATCCGGGCACCTCTTGTAAAGACCTTGCGTACCACCAGTAGTAAGCGTACCACAGAGCCTGGTGAAAAGCAAATACTTTAAAAACTATCTGATAAATATAATCTGATTCTGTTTGAATACATTTTATGGTCTGGCGATGCGTGAATTAAATGAAATCGATTTCCCATTAACACATTTTGCTGATTTATTGGACTGCGGCGCCATTGTGCCTTGTGGAAACTTATTGCTGAAATGTGAATATGTGCAAGTCCGCACCATCGCAAAGTCATGAAAGCAGACCACTGCAGGCAGACTCCTCGAAAGCTCATAGCAAACCTAAAGCCTTCAATTCTCTACTTTGTAGGAAACACATTTGTAGAGAACATAAAACATAAGTCGACATACGAGTAATTCGTGGTTCAAACAACCAGGGACAAATTTACTTTTCAGTGTTTCTCGACTATATGGTCTTGAAAACCAGTTGTAGCAGTAGTTGCTACGTCTTTCGTTCAGTTCAGTTTCATTTATACTTGGATTTCTACTCCTTTCGGAATGTTACGAGTGGTATTGGGACGCTGATCACCGTTTCCTTGCGCCGTGGGCCACACGGCTTGCTTCGCAGTGAACGCTGCGCTGGTGGCGAGTAAATGGCAGCACCACGTTTGAACCGTTTACTTTCACCCATCCATTAACATCAAGCACGAGGCTGGATAGACCGTAAGTACCGTTTTTGAAGTCTTCGATATGACCTGACTGGTATCGAACTAAGCCTACCAGCTTTGGTGACGCGTGCCCAACTAACTGTACTACTCGCTGGTTAATAGTCGAACAAACAAACTGACCGGACCTCTTCACTGCAACAGTAACCTAACAACACCGAACAAGGTAGTTTTACTGGCATTGTTACCTGAGGTGAGAGGGCAAACAGCACTTCAAGACCTGGTGGCACTCAGTTTAGTGAACTGGCCCAATCACATTTCCAGAAAGATTATTGGAAATTGCTGATGAGCACCACGATAAGGTATCAAGAAAGCACCTCCACCGTTTCTGTAGCTTGATAAATCGGAACAAGAATTTTCAGTTTTTTCACATGCTGTAGAACATGTGTTGCGAAGTCATGAAATTTAAATTTTTTGCAACATTCGCATACCACAATCATATTTTTAAGTACAACATCTCGGTAACTCATTCACTTTCACCCTAACTCCAATTTAGAAACAAGAGAGCCAAAACACATTTGAAGGCACTTATCGAGGTTCTAAAAACAGTAAGTCGTCTGCTTTTGTTCTTTGATTACCGAGAGTGTCAGTGGCGCACCCACTGCAGGAATTTTTAATCATACTTCTTCCAAGCGTTGCAGAAAAAATATATGGAAGGATATGCACAATTGGATCGGATCCATGTGAAATTGGTTTGGACAATTTTTATTTACTCTCTTATTTAGTAGTGTCATGGTTTGCTTGTTTGGTTTATTATGTGAGAATCGTAAGGTCCCACTCAAAGATATGTTCCAAAAGCTTTTGGGTCTCAAAATGATGATTTCATTGGTTGGTTTCTTTATGCACCCGATAGGTAAAATTATGTACTAGGAACGTTGGTGACATTTTATGATTAATATTTTAGCTGCGAAGTGCTCTGCATGCAGTTAACTGCTTTCCATTGCAGCACTGCGAAACACCCGCAAGCTGCTTTGAAGATCATTGTGGTATACTTGGTAACATTCAATGCTGAGAAAACTTGGATTACATATCTCAACTACATTGGTATCTGTTGCTCCATAATCATGAGAACGAAATGGATGAACAAAAAAAAAACGTGACGGGTAGTCTGTGCAATTGCACGTGTCTTTTTAGGTACACTTGCCACCTTTTCAAGGTGAACTTGAGTGTTAATTTGCGGTGTTATCCTTTTTCAGTATTATTTTCACAAAATCAAACAACCGTCCATAAGCTCCCAATGCTTTCATAGGTGCAGCAAACGTTGACAGTAACTTTTTTTCGCAATCATATGATTGCGAAAAACGTGTTGATAGCAATTAAACTTTTCTTACAACAAACAATTAAACAGCGGCATTTGTAGTTCTGAGCATTCCTCCAGCGCAGCTTTAATGGATGAAATTGAGTTTTGTTTTGTGCATTTTTCCTATGCAATGCTTTCCGCGTACAATGATAAGCTGGTAGCCTTATGTTTGGGGAGGGCCAGTGCAAGTTTACTGGGTCCAAGGCACTAAAACGTTGCAAGGAGGTGATTGCGCGCGCAGTGAACACCATATTCTGATACGGAACTGAGTAGGGTAAAGTGCGCACATGATTGGATGATGCCAATTCAAGTACTTTTGTAAAGTTCGCCACAAATGTTGCGATGTTGCAAATAGATCTGTGGTCTATAAAATTTCTCGTTTTCTTCAAAATGTCGAAAAGACCAAAGAAAGGCCATTTGTTTCTCGTTTTTGGCATTTGTTAAAACTTTACTTACGATATTCCTAAAATAATACCAATTTAAATGCTTGCAAAAATTTTTTATTGAATTTTATATGGTAAAAGTCAATGTGTCCATAAGACAACAATATGACAAATAAACTTAACACCTTATATAGCGAATAACTAAACTCATGAAAATCGTGAAGTTGATGGGAATTTTAATGTCGCTACCTCATTTGCCTTTCTCGAAACCCACCACTGCCTATACGTAACCCGGCTGGAGCCAAACATCAGTATAACGAAAGCCATTCGAACCTACACGTGAAATATAGTTTGTAAAAATTGGATAAGGCCTATTCATTTCTTTTCTTACTTAAACTCAGATTAAAGAACACCAGGCTGATGACACAATTAGATTTGTCAGCAGGTTGCAAAACTTGTGTTCATCGCTACAAACACGTCAAAATAGGATCATATGCATCAAGCAACAAGTAAAAAGACTCACATGATTTCACTTTGTAAGAGAATGTACAAAACATAGTGGATTTTGAGCCTTAACACCATCAAAATGAGCAGGAAATGTTCTTTAAAATATGTTCTTAACTCTTTACATACTGCACAAAGATAGTTTTCGTATCGACATTCAAATGTTTCGTGGGATGATCTATCAGCTCTCATCAACAGAAATCAAACTTATATGAAAAATTTTGTTACAATCCCATAACCTCCCACTGCCCACGCTTGTGAGTCATTGTCTAAAGTTCAACAGCTGGTATAAGAAAATAGTCCCCGGCGCAAAGCGGCCTACAGAATCCGTTGAAATATGCACTGCAAAAAAGCAGAATGCTTTTGCAGTGTTCGTTTTGTGTTATACCAAAAAGATCATTCGTTTAGTTTAACCAATTACTTCTGCACTATAAACCTTCCGAGTTTCTCCGCTAATCGTGTTCCACAAGCAATTTTTTTGAGGTTTTCAGACCGAAAGATTGTTTGTCACAAACTCTAGGTATATTTGAAAGACTGTGTTTATGACCTGTTTAATGACACATTCTCCGAAGCTGTTTGAATGACATTTGAAGCATCACATGAATAGTTTTTCTCAGCCAGCCACCGTAAAATGTATTGTTCTGACACGAGAATCAATATGCAATATTTGTAAAGCCACAACAGTGACCCACACCAAGCGAATCTATCGCAATTTATTGCGTAAGGAAACTAGTTTCGTGT
>JGI24158J21664_10005848_pt1 | contig 16132 bp, 4 predicted proteins | sample Ectturendosymbi3_FD_21664 | JGI IMG/M metagenome (IMG submission 21664)
CAATCACAAGGTCAAGGTGGCCAAGGACAACACCAAGGTCAAAGTCAATCACAGGGACAAGGTCAGGGTGGTCAGGGTCAATTTCAACAACAAGGGCAATCACAAGGCCAAGGTGGTCAAGGACAACACCAAGGTCAAAGTCAATCACAGGGACAAGGTCAGGGTGGTCAGGGTCAATTTCAACAACAAGGGCAATCACAAGGTCAGGGTGGTCAAGGACAACACCAAGGTCAAAGTCAATCACAGGGACAAGGTCAGGGTGGTCAAGGTCAATTCCAACAACAAGGGCAATCTCAAGGTCAAGGTGGTCAAGGACAACATCAAAGCCAATCACAGGCACAAAGTCAGGTATGCCAAAACGTGTTGTAAACTCAGTGTTTGAAGCGTGTAGGTTTTGCTGTTTTGCTATTGGACAGCTGATTGGAAATTATCATGTGTCGTTCAGAAACTTCTGGATCAAATGAGTTGGTTTCATGAACAAAGACTTTTTTTTGTGTCGCGGATTGTGCGATTTTAAATCCTTCAAGGATTTTATGAGAACTCTTTGTTTCTGAATCTGTGATACGATATGGTGTCATTAGCCCAGTTTTCGTCTTTTTTTTGTGATGTGATGATTGGCTGCGTTTCTTCCTGCACACAATATACACGTAAGAATACGTTTAAGGATGTTCAAAGTAGTCGCTTTTCGCAACTACTTTGTCTGCATATTGTTATCGTTATCTTAGCATGTCAACTGGTGATAGGTTGCTTTGACGCAACCTTTTGCGATGTGACTTACCCAATTTTATTTTGAACAGCTACAAACTGAGCGCAGCTTACTGATAAATCAACTGAACGTTTGGTGAAGAAATCTGTGAGCATCATTAATAGGGCAACCAATTTTTTGACCTTAAAACTTAAAATTTTGACTTCATAATTTTCGAAATTTGACTTTGTGTTGACCTATAAATTTCCTGCGTTTGCAATTATAAAATAATTCAGCCTTGAGTGTTGAGGTTAACTCAGAAGCATATTCAACAACTATATTTCGAAATTTAAAACACTTTTGGTTGTTTAACTTTAGGGATGATGTACTGATGAATAGACTAATAACTACAGTAGAGTCAAACCTGAACATCATAAAGTTGAAACACTCTATTAATAATGGAATGAGCATTTATCAAACCAAGTACTGTGAACCACGTTTCTTGCTTTTCCACGCATATCCTAGAGAATATTCAATCGTGAACAGTGGGCAAATCAACAATATTTCATGAAAAGTCGCAACAAGCCCAAATATTACAGAATTGCAACCAAGCTTGCGAAAGCATATCAATACCTGTTGTTGTAGTTTCAATGAAATATAGATGAAGAGAAAAAAACTGTCCTGCAAGAAACGTTTGACCTAAATGTTAATTTTGACTTTTTTTGACCTAATAATTTGGGAATCTTTGATTTGTGAAATTTGGTTTGTGGCCGTTTCATAAACTGTGAAAAGGGCAGAAAATTTTTGACTGTATTTACTTTTGGTTGCCCTAATCATTACTCTCCACCAAATGAAGGTTTGTATTTTGCGATGCGTCTCTGGCTTGTGTACATTATTGAAAGAGGGGTTCTCGTAAGTCTATGTTGATCGAGATGCGGCCGTTAGCTGTTTGTGAGCGACTGAGCTGCGAATAAAGACATTCTGCTGTATTTTAATGCAATAGGATGAAAAACACAAGTTAACATTTCATTTACAAAGATTAGCTCAAACGTTTTTAACTTTTTTGAACTGGATTAGGTATAAAATACAGTATGCATTTCCCACAGACAAAGTCTTTTAGGTAAAAGTATGAAAGTGCCTATTACAAAGAGTGTGTGGTTCTCGTTTTTGATTCAGAAACCTTTCCTTCACACCATAAAAATAAGGCAAAAATTTTCAACACATTCCGACTCAGCTCATATTACTGGGCGATGAACTCTTGCATTTTACAGCTTTGTATTTCAGCAATTCATTTGTTGAGTGAATCACGCATTTCAACTTAAATCTAACTTTTCGTTTAAGACAGGGTCTCCAAACTACGGCCCGCAGGCTAAATCCAGTCTGCTGAGCCATTCCATCCGAACCACGAAGCCATTTCACCCTGCCGCAAAGACATTTTGTCAATAAAAAAATAATGTATTCAAAGCATTTGTTGATTTGGTAGAATGTAACATATCCCGAAACAATCGTATTACGTAAGATGTCCGGCCCTCCAGCTGTTTTGTAGTAGCTTATGGCTCTCTGGCACAAAAGTTTGGAGACCCCTGGTTTAAACCATCTCTTTCAAGTGTTGTTGTGTAAATCGACATGTTGACGTGATGAAACCTGCGTCAGTCAGACTCAGAGCAGCCTTAATGTGTACATTAGAGTCCTGCGCGGGGCGGGTTAAGCGGTGGGGGTTGCGGGTACCCGCAATTGCGGGGCAGGCGCGGGATGAGAAATTCTTTGTGCGGGAAACTGAGGGTTGAACCAAAGCACATGAACATAATCAGCTCAAAAATCGCAAAACACGTGGGTGTACTAAAGTTTTTTGCCAACATTGCGCTTAGGACAGTACGCCTGCAGCAATTATTACATTATGATGTAACGACCCATTGTTGCGAAACATTAGCTCAGACTCTTGCCATGTGGTGAGCAAGTGAGGGGTCCATTTTCCAATGCTACCGTCGCACTTGGTGAGGAATAATTCAGTCTAGCAGCCATTCTAAATGGATAAGACAGCGCTTAACGCACAGCTAGTCACAACTGGACTGAAACGTGGCTTTTATCACCTCAAATCTGTTGACTGCGAAAGCTCAGATCTGTGGAAAAGTTTTGATTGCCAATGAAAAGAATGTGTAGCTTGATTTTGCTGCTTGTTAGACTTGTCTTCAGGCGTTATGAGTGGGGCAAGTTTTTCAACTTTTTTACAGCTTCCAACAGCTTCCTAAATACTCAGAATTTATGTAGTACGCTGTTTGCAAACAACATACGATGTTTTATGTTTCATGCTGGTTCCAGGAATTTTACATTGCAAATTTTTCTTTTTTACTTGCAACCTTTTACTGCAACTTTTATCAAGTATTGCGCAAAATGCAAAAGTGTGATTTACAAAAGGAGCTTTAGAACTATTTCAGTATAGTTCTATTCTCTTTGATAACCGATTAGAACTGAATAGTGACCTAAAAGAATTATAGAAATGGCCCTGCCAAACATCAGTCCAGAACTGTATGCCAAATTGTTAAAATGCCAAGCAATCTCATGCAGTGTGGAGGGAAGTTTTAGCATGCTACGCAAACTGTTGGCAAAAGATCGCCATTTCTCCCCAGATAATGTTTGGAAATATTTAGCATTATATCTAGATAAATCGCTTGAGTAAATAACTGTCGTTTAAAATGCTTGTGCATAAACGCAACTTTTTATTGCAACTTTTGTTACAAATAAATGCGTATTTCTCACGATTTTATTGCAACAAAATCTTGCCCTAGTTATGATTTTTTAGTAGTTTTCGGACAGGTGCGGGTTTGAGACCGAAAAAGTGCCGGGCGGGCTGGAATGGTCTGCGGAGTGGGTGCGGGGCGGGATCGGACAAAAAATTTCAACCCGTGCAGGACTCTGGTGCACATAAGTGTGAACACAAAACTGTGCAGACCCGGACCGAACACAAAAGGAATCCTGAGCATGTTGTTAATTCTTATAAATCATAAACGTTGGCTTCCTAATTTAAGTAGAAACCATTTGTTAAGAACGAATCGTTTTTGATTCTGGAATATTGTCTGTTGACAAACCTCCATGCGTCTTCAACAGTACCCCTTAACTGAAGTGCGCCGCCTGTTACAATATGGAGTCCTATTTGACTACCAGCTTAATGACGACTACGCTTAATCGCTTCTAGTTTATGTATATGGCACACAGTGAGCTTGTTTAAAGGTTCAGGTTTTCAACTTGACGCAGTTAATTTTGCTTACGGTAGACAACGGTTGTGTCATATTTTTCCCTGTTTTTCTTGTAAAAGAACTGGAAAACGTTCAGTTCTACTATACTTTCAAACTTCCTTCCTGTTGTGATTCTAAGTCAAAGGTTGTCTAAGAGGGGTTACAAATGTAAGAGGGGTTACAAAATGCACCATGCAAGATGGTGTTGGTAGGATCGTTTTAAAAAACTTTTTATTACTTTGCAATATGCATATTGCAAAAGTAAGTAACGTATATAAACTAATCAAATACTTTTACATTACAGGCATGAAAAGGAATGGCAAAGTTCACAGATGACGGCTGTTCGAAGTGCGATTGCGTTCTAAATGGCTTCAAAACCACATCTAAGTGTAGCGACAAAACTTGGACAGCAAGTTCCGCATCTTCTGACACATCCATGCGTCGACAATCAGTTATTATGTAATTATTTCGCATTTTATCTTATATACTTTTTCGTGTGATTTCCTTGTTAATAAAAAAAAACTGGCAAAGTTTCATGTTCCTTAAATCGCGCAACGAAAATACTTGAATAATAACCACTGCAGGAAAGTTACTTTTATCAGGATGTCTTAAGGACTTTTATCATGATGTCTGAAAAAAACTGCTCTGCGTTTGTGATAGAGATAGGAGTTTTTCTAGAGTCTAGACCAGGGGTTTCCAACGTTTCTCTGACCATGCACCCCTGTAGCATTTGGATAGATGCACATGTACCCCTAAAATTATAGATATATTTAACAATAAGCATGTAATGAATTTTGAAAATAATATTCACTGGTGTATGTATAAATATTTGGATATAAATAATACATAAGTATATTTTTACCTTATATTTGCTAACCTTAAATGTACGCCTTCAGATAGGCAAATGTACCCCCAGGGGTACATGTACCCAGGGGCCAACGAGGTTAGATGGCGCCCGGGGCAAGAAGCAAGTTTGGCGCCCGCATGTTCGAAACAGGTCTTTCGGAAGCAAATGTACTGTACTGAAGAAAGTATTTGTGACATTGTTGGGACTTTTTGGCGCCCCTGCAGCCATTTGGCGCCCCACGCAGTGATTTGGCGTCTCCATAGTGACTCGGCGCCCGAGGAATTGCGCCCCCTTGACCACCCCTCGTTGCGCCCCTGCATGTATGCCAGGTTGGGAACCTCTGGTCTAGACCGTTTCAAGCACCATGCAAAAATGAGACATTTGGCAAATACTGCATCTAAAAGAAGCAAACAGTAGCCTGATACCGATATTGATATGAAAGGGAAAATTTCACTTTAAGGAAGAAACGGATTTTGCAGTTTTTCTTTAAAAAATGTTTTGGCAGACATAGCACATGAGTTTCATTCACAGTCAGCTTCAGATTTGGACTCGTAAGCTATCGCTAAACTAAAAAAGCTAAATCATTTAACAAACTATTTTGGTTGGATATGATACGCTCTCACAAAACTTATTGCAAAGTCTTCGTTTTGCGGGAAATGGCGTAAGGACCAAAAACGTCGTGAGGTTCTGGGCATGCATTCATTTTAAATCCTAACAATAACCAGAAGGCTACAGGCGGTCGAACATTGCTCGTATGACTCACTCAAAGCGGCTGCTTGAAATAAGCCTTTTGACGTTTGTCGCTACTTTTAGGTACTCAGCTTCGGTGAAAATAACATAATGGTGATATCGTGTTCTTGAAACTACAGTTCGAATGCTTTTTCTAAACCTTGCTTTAATTTTTGATCATTTCACTCGTAAGATTTTGCGTGCAATTTAGCAGGACTAAAGATGCGTAATTGACGCGAAATCGTTTTCCTAGTAAAACACTTTGTAGACAGATTTAGCCGCTTTTGCACTTGTGGAGAATTGTCACTGAAATGTGGAAAGGTGCAGCAGAATCACCGTAAAGTTATGAATGTTTTTGACGCCACACTGTGACGTCATATTCACGTTTGCAAACCAAAGTTTTGGCAAAGTTTGTTGACACAATATTCATAATATTCTACACGCACTCTCTTTACTCGTTGTTTCCCAATATGTCACTATCTTGAACATAAATTTATCAGCGCTCCAAGTTAGGAGACCGGAGAAAAACACTCAACGCTACGACAAAGCAGTGCATGAATGCAGAAATATCGGGTTGCGCGTTAAAACCTGGCAGCACTACAACAGGGCAGTTTACAATTGAAAAAACACCAGACTGCGCCAATGTGTCAAACAAGAGCAGTCGAGCAGAGGTGTGTGCGGCTAACATGGCGCACACCCAATAGAGCGGGAGCCCAGAGGGTCCGAGTTAGATGGAAAGGTAACCAATTTCTAATGGCATCACGTCATGTGGTATAGCTTCCTTTACAAGGAACTGATGGTCTGCCGTGTCACACCTGGTGGGTGTGGTCATGGGGGTGCTTAATGGTACCTCCAAAATTGAGCTAGATCATCTGGAAAAGTAACCACTTGAAACCTGTTACAAAATGTCTAGCATAATCCCAGAAACCATAAATGACCAATGCCAGACAAGTGGTGGGACACTCCCAAAATGGCTACCCAAAATTGAGTTAGATCAGCTCGTAAGACCACCACTTGAAATCCGTTGCAAAATGTCCAGCATAACTCCAGGAACCAGGGTAGCCAGATACTTGAGAGAGTTTATATCACCGAATATGTCACCACGGCGAGGTTTTGGGGGCTTAAAACTCCCAAGCTAAGTTTAACCCCCTAAAATATAAATTCAAGCACTAGAACACATTTGCTTTTTCCCCCAACCCGTTTTCTGTTCTGTCGTTTGAGTTATTTTATTCAAACTGCTTCTGAAATTGCGTTACAGCGATATCGTCGCGGTTTGCAGAAAAAATAGAGCAGGGGAGATCATCAGTGGTGTAGGAGGCGCGGTGCAGGGGGTGAAAGCACAACCAAAAGTTTTGATTTGGTGAAAATCCATGGAAAATCCTTGAAAATCCGTAGAAATCTGTGCAAAATCTGTGAAAACCGCAAAATCCCTGAAAATATGGGCGAACTCCCTGAAAATACGGGCAAAATGGCTCTCAACGTGCTTTGATTTTAAAAAATGGGGCCCAAACAATAGGATCGAACGGGGCAACGGTCCCGGGCATCCAAGGCAAGGGGGTCCAAAGAGTGAAGTTACAAAAATTAAAATTCTGTAAATGGATGACTTATCCTATTGTAAGGCTACTAAATCGTGCTGCATAGATTTAATTTATCGAAACGTGTTGTTTTTGTCAACACTAGTTTTTACGTCTTGAAATGCCAGTAGCTCTCACATTCTTCACTGCCATGGACCCTATACTCTAGGTGAGCGTTGCTCACCCAATCAAAATGATAGTGACGTGACTTTCCCGATCGTGTGATCAAGTGAAAATCTCAAAAAATGGTTAAAAAAATAATTATGGACGTTTAATTGATTTTCTGAGCCAAAATTCAAAACTGTCCTATTATAGCTTGCTTGATTTAGCTGAGTTTTTGATGCATCCAGGGACGCCGGACGCCGGAACGGTGGTGCGTGACGGGACACTGTCCCCTGCCGTTTGAAAGGAGGGCAACGGGGGCACAAATCCCCTTGCATAGCAGTATCATAAGTAATTTCATGATTTATCAAGATCGACTTGAAACAAATTTATTGCAGCTATTCGTGCAGACATAAAATTCAGAATGGTTTTCTATAATTTCTATTATTTTTGAGGTCAACATTCTTTGTTGGTTCACAGTTCTGCTGTCATGCGGTGATGAGCTTGCAGTTCACTCATGTCCGCTCCTTTTTCTGCACAGGCAGATTGCGAAACTTGCGAGCGGGCTGTTCTACTGTTGGTCTTTATTGTGTAACAATAACAATGGAAAAATTTTTTCTAATGTTAATTTAAAATTACGATAGTAGGCGTTTTGCCGCATGTGACTGTTGAACGCAGACATCTTGGCGGGTAATGCAGCGAGACAGTGTCTATTGATAGCGTAAGCAGGAAGGCCGGAGAGGGGGGCATTGCTCTCCTGACCGTTCACAAGGGGGGAAATGGGGGCATAGGTATCTTTTGTATAACAGCATCATAGGTAATTTCATGGTATATCAAGATCGAATTAAAATAATTTTCTATAGTTTCTTATATTATTTTTGTGGTCAACGTTGTTGAACAGTAGCTAGCATAATCGGCAACGATTTTTTTGTTCTTTTTATTAAGTTTCCTTTGCCCTCAACGTTTGTATTGCCCCCTGCCCTACCGCTGTTCCTGTGTCCCTAGATGCATCACTAGTTTTCCGTTTCATTTTTTGATGTTGCAACCCTGGTGGGTGTGCTCTTATACAGCCGCACATATACGCTTGCAATATGTACATCATTTCGAGCTTCGTCATTAATTGGCAGTTCAGTCAGGTTTATCACAAGGTCTCACACATTTCCGCATCTGTTCTGTCCTCCCAGTAGTTGTACATATAACAGCCACATGATAAAAATGAAAGTTTTCTTGCGTACTTTATGCGCATCCCCAATTCTTGTGTAGTTTAGGTAGTTTCAAACTGTAAACCCTGTTGGGTGTCCGCCATCCCAGTCGCATACATCCTCTGCTCGACTGCTATCAGACGAGACATGCGTGCAGCTTGATGTTTTTGCAGTTGTGAAATGCGCTGACGTAGCACCGAGTGTGCTCTACTCCACTGATTTAACGCGTTACCACTTACCAGATATTTTCACCGTGATGAATCTCTCTGTCTTAGCTTTGAGTGCTGTGTTTTGCTCCGGTCTCCAACTTGGAGCGCTGATAATTTATGTTTATTACAGTGACAGTGACACATTGTACAACGAAAAAGGAGAGTGTGTGTAGAGTTATATGCATGCTATATCAACAAACTTTGCCCAAACATTGGTTTTCAAATGTGAATATGACCCATAGCGTGACGTAAGAAAGAGCGAAATTCCAGTAACAATGACCACCATACGTCACTGCTCAATACTAGAATTTGGTAGGGGCCATACAATCAAGCAGTTTGCCCGGGCAGTACCAGACCTCTGCATGACACTGGGCCCAAAATCACACGAAGACCTTTTTTTGGAAATCATCCGAAAAACGGTCTTCGTGTGAAGATATTCGCAAAAACGTGGCCAAAATTTTTTCGGGCAAGTTTGGAGAAATTCGGGTAAAAAAACTTCGCATCCCCAAAAATTTACCTGCTTTTACGCCTATGGGGGAGATTATCACACTTTCCTCTTTGACCCGGCATTATATTGCCTGATAATTTTTTTCGGTTGTGATGTAATAAACACGTTTGAACGCAAAGCCTCAGCATTCATTATTTGGAGTGTTCGACATCAAGTTTCTTAAATGCCTAGTTGTGGGTGTACAAAACTGCGACTTGTAGGCCTACTTTATCACTGTAATCAGTGCAGAGATTGTTTTGCGCAAAGTTTATCATGGGTTGTCCAGATTGTCTTCTCGTATTTTGTATTGCACAAACGTAAGATATGTTTAATGCTTATGACTAAAGTTTTAACATTTCTCAGCTTGCTGTTAAGGTTGCAAGGTGGAGATAGTTGTGTAACGTAGTTGGTTAAGTGCAGTGGTGTACGCAGAAAATTTTCATGGAGGGGGGTTCATTCAGTGGCACATGGTGGTCATTTCTTTTTGGTGTGCGCAGTTTGTGACGTCACAATTTGACGTCACATTCATGTTTCAATTCCAACGCTTTGGCGAAGTTTGTTGAAATAATATGCATATTCTTATACGCGCACTCCCCTTATTTTATGTATCATTGCACTGAATATAAATTATTATCGCTCAAAGTTAGGATATAGGAGGAAAATAAACTCAACGCTAGGACACAGAAGTTCATAACTGCAAAAATATCAGGCTGCACGTGAAAACAGGGGAGTGAAACACACTTATCACTGCGTCAGAGCAATTTACAACTGCAAAGTGAGGCTGCGCTGATGTCTTGTCGAATACGAGCAATCGAGCATAGAAAGTGTGCGGCTGGACATGCTGGCGCACACCCCGGGTTGGAAGATCGAATTTGCTAAACTACACAAGAATTGAGAATGCGCATAAAGTACGCAAGAAAACGTTCAATTTTTCGTTATGCGAAGAAGTCCAGCTAACTTTTAGTTTTCCTTTTCCCGTGCTGAGACATTTTCAAATGCCTGAATGCTTTTATGTTAAAAACAGCTGTTTTTGAGCCCGTGCAACAGATCTGTCATACTACAGAAATTGGTAATATAGCCAATTCGGTCAGCGCTTGCGCTGATCAGCCTTAGCAGACAAAATAAACACAGTTGTTTGAGATGAAGTGAATTCTCGTGGAACACCATCTTAAACATGCGTAGTGGACGAAAGGTCTGCGCAAAGTGGTGAGATGGTTTCCTCACGCAGACGATAACCCAGATTCCCACCAAAACCTAATTACTTTTTGGCCCATTTACAATGTTCTTTGAAATTTGCATGTAAATTCATTCCGTGGTAATTGCAAATTAACAAGCAAAAGGCATGCGAATAGAATTAATCTCCTTTGTGCAGGTAATAACATTTTTGTAAAATATCACGCTCAAAGGGAGGTTTTAACTCCAATTCTCCTCCCTTGCGTACACCCTTTGCTGAGTGTATTTAGCAATAAATCCAAAGCTAATGCCGACAGAACATGGGTGTAATTAAGTGGGGGACACGTGGGACGTGACCCCTACTTTTTCAGACGACGGAGATATAATATGCCATGTCCCTCTACTTTTATCTCTTTAGGTTGTGTATTTGGAGAGGTTTCAAAATTAAAAGTGACGTTTCTCACGTTTTGTGTGAAGAGCTTTTCATGTTAGATGTTGCACATAGCCAATTTTATGTTGAAAGAGAGTTTTATGTGGTGTCACTGTTTCTGATATTTTTTTTATAAATTCCAGCTTCGATAAAACAATTTTTAGCATTTTATGAGTTTCTGGACACCGCGAAAGATAGTTAACTGCTTCGGCTCGACATTTTACCCTGTGTGGTATACCGTAAGAATAAGAAAGGTCATTGTTTTGAAACAATGAGAGTTTAACACAGGTCTCAGCGTTTTGTACGGTCCGCGATGATTTTTGGGAATTTTTCAAGTAATTCGTATTTCCTTTGTTTCGTTTATTCATCGGTGTTTGAAGGTGCTCGACTAGCGAGTGAACTAGTTCCTTTTGAACGAACGTAGTGACGGCTAGAAATGATTCGCCTACAACTCCTGATACCTTTCGCAAGAAATAAGATGTAAAAACAGTCATTGTAAGGTTCAGGGCCAGAACCTTAGGAACCGCAATTGTTGCGTCAGCGTCATAATGTGGCCTTCGGGTTACTTTATCAGTCCTGATTTGGTCCTCGAACCAACTTGAGTTTGAGACCCTGGTTTAACAGCTGCACTTGTGAGAGACACAATACGACCATAATTTGTTTCGTGCAGAAATGTAAATGGCTTTGCTGTAACGTTGGTTGTCACGTATTCAGAAACAGACAGCGTAAAATTTAAAGATACAAGTGCTGTACGATGTGATAGAAAATAACATTTTCAGGCAAGTCGTTGCGAAAATTTTGCCTAAGGCAAAAAGTAGCATAATTGTGGAGACTTAGTTTTACCCATTAGTAAACAGTATTTCAATAAAAATATTGGAGAAGTATTGACAATAGCTGTATATTGACCTAGAGTTCAAAACTTAGGGACTTGGCTAGGAATTAGAGATAGCCTATAAATTTAGCCTCATTTTTGTAATGTTGTGACAATGGTGACCAACCAATCCAAAAGATGTTTATTCCGTGGCTCTTGCATTCCGATCTTAAGTCATCTGATTGACCTGAATTTAACCAAACCACAATGCAGCAATGTTATCATCCAAGTGCAAAACATTAGCTTTAGAGGTACGTAGCACCTAGTTTTGCTAGACATTCTTTTCGTGTTATATGCAGGTGAAACATGGTACTTTTTGGCCAATTCACCGTTGTGCATTTTGATTTCTGTTTAATCTCAAATATATTTTCGTGTCCTTATGCAAGTATAACTCTTAGAATGAAACTTTTGACATTAATTTCATCTATTAAAATTTGATGTTAAACCTGAAAATTTTGATTGTGAAAAGACTGAGGTAAGTGGCATTATTGTAAGAAGTCACAAGGCAACAGTCACCAGACGATTAAATATACAGAAATTACATTGTGGATGGATATGTGCCTATGTGAGTGTGTATATATGGACAGACCAGGGGAGGTGGAAAGGATACATCCTCCTCCCACCACCAGTAAAAACAGATTAAAAATCATTTTGTGAAATAGCCTACGCTAAGTTTTGCAAGCTCTTTTGGTATGATTCTACATACATTTAGCGGTAGCTTGCTGTTCATGAAGTCTAGCAGAATTATTATTCTATACGTGTGTAAAAAAGCTACCCTTTTGATGAACAGAACTGTCAATTAATAGCCTGTCAGTATTAAATTGTCGACTAATCTTGAATATTGACATTACTTATTGCCAAGTTCGTGAATTTTACTTGTAACAGCAGATGAGATGCCGGTATGTGTGATCACGCTGTACGCTTGTCAAAATTTGGAATGCTGATCATGTTGCTGAACTATAGTACCGTGTCCAAAACAAAATTAAGTATATTAATTTGCAAATCATCTGCGAGGATAAAACTAAGCGTGTTTAATGTTGCTTTCAAAACACCTCCAAAAAACAAGATCGGGAATCTGTATTTATAAAACTTCACCTCTGCATCTATCTGATGACTATATTGGTTTCACACCAAGCTGTTCCCCCACATTTCACAACAAACTTGCGCCCATGCAAGAGAATATTCCATTTAGTGAATTACAGATTACACGTACACGTTATCCCTGATTTGTTGAGATTTATAGCTTATACGTGCGATACACAATTTATGGTAGGTAAGTAGTCTAAACATCTGCCTTGCAGGAGAAAATTAAACTGGGGACTAGTTGATACCAGAAAGTCTAGCATGCGTATTTCGACTAACAGCAAGTCCTGTCTGCAAGATTTTAAGCAAAGTTCACTTCAATTTGTAATAGGCTTAAGGTTGTAAGTTTGCGCTGATGAAAGGACGCGGTGCATAGTTTGACCGGAGTGACGGACTCAGATTTGTTCTTTCTGCAACAGTGTTGTCATAACTGCACGCAAGGTTCGATGCTGGTTTCTTGCAATAGTTGGTTGATTACAGTTCATCACAAAACCTCTAAGTCAGAGGCTCTCAACCTTTTTACCGTTAAGTACCCCCAGTCATAAAACAATGAACCCGAACCAGGTTAGCTGGCAAAGCCGTGGATTTCACATTGCTGCATCACAACAAAGAAAAATCAGGTAAAAGTTAGTTCATGTAAATGTTAGCTGTTTTCTCCAAGTCAGTTGTTCTTTGAACGAAAGTGCCGTTTAACAAGAGTGAAGTAATTGCATTGGAAGTTCGATTCCTCCTTGAGTTTTGTGTGATTGGCGTAACTTCGCCCCTGCGCTCGCCGCTCGGATCTCCACTGCAGAGCTTCCTTTATTACGAGTGGTAACGGTACTGTCTAAAGTCCACCACAGTAGCATCCTATAAGTCATAAACATGGACGTAGGGACACATGAGCTATGCACAGATCTAGTCCGGTCGCCACATGGGGGGGAGCTTTGGTGGGCTTAGTCCCCCCCAAACACTCCAAGCCACTCTAAATTGAAAGATGAAACACTATAAGCAAGTAGAGTATTTGTATAATTTTAGAATGTCAAGCCCCCTTGCACAAACATAAAGCCCCCTATCGAAGACTTTCTGATTCTGCCCACGTCCCTTCAAATAAACAAAACTTCATACAGATCAACTCCAATAAACTGCCGTCTTTTTGATATTCAAATTATTATATTGCTAAACAGCTTCATGAAAAACTTCGTACCACGGTTGACTGAGCACGATGACGTCATAACACCACTGCTCAGAGGGGCCCCGCGTCTAGGTCTTGCATTGGGCCCCGCACTTGCTAAGGACGTCCCTGGCTATAAAGATCAACAAATCAAGACTATGGTGTGCGTGAACGGAGCGTGGAATCTGTAATTCATTAAATGGAATATTCTGTCAGCATCAGCTTTGGAATTATTGCTAAAGAAACTCAACCAACCGCGTTACACAACTAACTCCACCTTGCTGTTTGAGCAGAAAGCTGCGCAATGTTAAAACTTTAGTCATAAGCATTAAACATATCTTACTTTTGTGCAATACAAATACAAAAAGACTCTCTGGGCAACCCATGATAAACTTTGCGCAAAACAATCTCTGCACTGATTACAGTGATAAAGTAGGCCTACAAGTCGCAGTTTTGTACGCCCACAACTAGGCTTTTAAGAAACTTGATGTCGAACACTCCAAATAATGAATGCAGAGACTTTGCGTTCAAACGTGTTTATTACATCTCAACCGAAAAAAAATTATCGGGCATTATCATTCAAGGTCAAAGAGGAGAATGTGGTAATTTCCCTTGCTCCTCACGTATTTCTGCAAACCGCGACGATATCGCTGTAACGCAATTTCAGAAACACTTTGAATAAAATAACTCAAACAACTGAACAGAAAGTGGGTCGGTGGAAAGAGCAAATGTGCTCTGGTGCTTCCATTTACACTTAGGGGGTTAAACCTCATTTTGGAAGCTTTAAGCCCCAAAAACCTCCCCGAGGTGACATATTCCGTGACATAAACTCTCTCAAGCATCTGGCTACCCTTGTTCCTGGAGTTATGCTGGACATTTTGCAGCAGGTTTCAAGTGGTGGTCTTACGAGCTGATCTAGTTCAAGTTTGGGTAGCCATTTTGGGAGTGTCCCACCACTTAAAATGTCTGGCATTGGTCATTTATGGTTTCTGGGATTATGCTAGACTTTTGTAACAGGTTTCAAGTGGTTATCTTTCCAGATGATCTAGCTCAATTTTGGGGGTTGATTTAGGGATTTGGCAGGGGTGTCCCACCACTTAAAAGTTCTGGCATTAGTCATTTATTATTCCAGGGATTATGTTGGACATCTTGAAACAGGTTTCAAGTGGTTACTTTTCCAGCTGACCTAGCTCAATTTTGGAGGTACCGTTAAGCAACCCCATGACCACACCCACCAGGTGTGACACGGCTGACCATCAGTTCCTTGTAAAGGAAGCCATACCACATGACGTGATGCCATTAGAAATTGGTTACCTTTCCATCTAAATTGGACCCTCTAGTTGCTAGATTGCAACTAGCTTAGATACACGCAAGAAAACTTTCGTTTTTTATTATGTAACTGTTAAATATACAACTACTGGGTCGTTGCCGGAGTTTGAACAGGAGTTGGATTATGAAATTTGAAAAGGATTTGGGCCTGCATTGAAAATTTTAGAGCAAGAGTGGAGTCTGAAAATGTGACTCCAGCCACCTCTGGTGTGCGGCTGTACTAACCATATCAAAGTTGAAAGAGACACAAAAATGATCCAACGCTTTCTTTGAAAAACCTGCACTCAGTGTTGTTTGAATTTTGTGGAAAATGATTAGTTATAACTACAAACTTCGATGCACCATGAAAATTATAGTAGAACTTCATAAGTTCATTTACATTACAGAATTGTAAAGGATTGGAAAGTTTACCAAAACTGGGTTATGGAAGTGTGTTGGAAATTTCAACAGCTTCAACACCACATTAGATTGATATAGTTAGTGCCATATCTTAAACAAAAAATTCAATATCGTCTGACATCTCCAAGCAGTGGTGCAGTGCCGGATTAAGCTAGCGCGGGGCCTGTAGCATATTAAACTCGCGGGGCCCCAACTTAAAAATACACTTGAACAAGTGAACAACTGTTAAATCATAAATTTTGTGGGCATCTATGTGACTACCTTTAGGTTAAGTACGAAAAACCTGGTCCTAATAGCAACTGGTGGAGATTATGGGCGACATATATTTTATACCAAAGACGTATATACGTATTTTATACCAAAGACGTATATCTCTTTATGAAGAAGGATTACATTACTGTACAGTGTACAGCTCATGAGTACAGTACAAACATGGGCGCAATTTGGTGGGGTACACGGGGGAAGTGTCCCCCCCATTTTTTAAACGGGGGGACATAATATACCATGTCCCCGCACATTTTTCTTTTAGGGTTTTATTTGGAGAGGTTTCAAAACTAAATGTGACGTTTGTCACGTTTTGTGTGAAGAGTTTTTCACGTTAGATGTTACACATAGCCATGTTGATG
>JGI24158J21664_10005853_pt1 | contig 16124 bp, 10 predicted proteins | sample Ectturendosymbi3_FD_21664 | JGI IMG/M metagenome (IMG submission 21664)
TCGATGACGTTAAAGCTTTTCAAAATAAATAGAATCTGGTTCAATACAAATGTCAGTTCTACTGTCAAATATGATGCAATCTACGTGCATGCCTTCATTTGTGACGAAAAAAGAAGTTGTTTTCTTTCCAGACTTCGAAAAATATGCTAAAATTCGCGAAGATCTCACCGAAAGTTTTGCGAAACACTTCCAAAATCTAAATATCTGCGAAAAACAACTTTTGTTGTTGCAACGACCATTCTCTGTGAAAGTAGAAGAAATTACAGACGCGGAGCTTCAGCTTAAACTCATGGATTGGAAGTCAAACGACGTCATGAAAGACAAATACCGGGAAAGATGAATACTTAATTTAAAATCATGGTTAAAGGAAGAAACCTATCCAGTTTTGGTAAAGAATTCTCGTTTCTCGATTACTTGATTTGGAAGCACATGCCGCTGTGAGTGTGAACAACGATTTTCCATCATGAAGCTGAATGAATCTAATGTGCCCAGCCAATCCATCGACAAACACTTAGATCCAGTGGTTGGCAGTGCCATAACACTATGCCGTTGAAGGCCAATTTTTCCAGTTTCGTTCAAAACAAACGTTTGCGAAGAAGCAGTTTCAACTATTTATGAATAATTTGCATGACGAAATAAACGTTTTTTACGTGTTAATAAATCTTTGAGGTCTTTGTGAAAGCGTTGTTGTAAAAATATGAACTATAGTTGAACATACGTTACCCAACTTTGGCACGAAAATAAGTTTCAAAATAGAAACGGAACTTTTCTGTTTGGCCGCAACAAATATCGCTACACATACTTTAGAATTAGGTGAAGTCCGTTTTGATTGGCTGCTGGAGAAACCTCAGAAGCAGCTCCGGGGTCAAGCTCCTACTCCTGGCACAACTGAAAATTTTGACTCCTGCTCCGGCCGGAGTCTACTCCAGCACTCCTGTTCCGTGGTCATCTTTGATAACCATACGGTCTTCAAAGTTATCTGCCACCGGATCAATACAACGGACTGCTGACTACTCGTAAATATTGCAAAAATGTGTATAACCAATTGTACGAAACAAGCTGAAGTTTACAAAAATAGAAAAATGCACACCAAGTTAAACTTGAATATTGGAGGAACAAAAAACAAAAAGTTTCAGGAAAAATTACAAAGACAACGAAAAAACAAAGGCTAGTTAAGCGCTTCCTCAAACACAGGCTTTGGGTGCGTAGAAAATAGCAAAAATTTGTTGCTTCGCGTTCGAGAAAACTCGGGTTAGAAAACTAGGTGTTACACAAGGAATGTGGTCGTGTGAGAAAAATATGCAATCACAACGTCATCGGCAAAACGATATGTTTCAAAAAGTTTGTGACTGCAACTTTATGCAAAACAGTTGCCGAAACGAAATTATTAGTGATGGACATGGATCACAAAACTTATTGCTTACCTTGTACAGCTCCCGCAGCTGGAGTAACCTAGAAAACAACATTATCGGGTGATTCTTTACAACAACTTAAACAACAAGTCTACATTAGAAATATGGAAAAGTTTCAATATAATTACTGCAGAAATCGAAACAGGATGGGGCAACTGATAGTTTCATGTGCCAGTTGACTCGAAATACCCAAACAGCATTTACCACAAAAGTAGTCACGTGGTGCAAGAAAAACTAGTTGCCCTTTAACCTCTGTTATTTCGTTTGCAGCATCGATTCAACTGCTCTTTTTCCATAAAAGGTGGTGTGAAAAAAGCAGCTGTTTTTACGAAACATCTGTTTGAACGTAGCGTCATAGGGTCAGGAGTGCAAATAACAATGTTCTATGCAAATACCATGTTAAATCTCTTATGTCACTTTTTACGACGATGTTACTGTATTCGCTACAACAATCAAGGTACTGAAATGTACGCCTTTCGGCGAATTCAATAGTGCCCCACTGACGCATCGCAGCTGCAAACATGCTCTAATTTTAATAGGTCATTATCCTTCAGTTCAAAAAAGCAATCCTAGTAGTAGTCAAACTGTTTTAAAGCCGAAAGGAGAAGAGAAAAACAAGTACCGAGATTTAAATGTAGAACTCGCTTCATGTATCTTTTGGTCACAGACTGGGAACGTGATTAAAACCTCTGCTAACCCAGTTTCACAGACTGCACAACTTCAAGTGATGCAACTCTAAATTAGCGTACATTGCACAGTAATTTTTGAAATATATTTTGCTTGCACTACAATCAGTTGCATAAATGTTCTTTATAAATGCTTCGCCATGCAGCTTATGATTTCCGTATGGCCGAGTTTTGAAACTATAAGGAAAAAGTTTATTTATCAAGATTTTGATTTTTCTCTTAAGAAAAGAAACTTCAGTCACACAACTGTAAACCAACTGTTTTACCTGACGTCTAAGAGTAACTTGCCGCACTACTTGCAAGGCTGGGGTCTGCGCACGAGCAGAAGACACTGAAGCTTGAGCTCGTGCCTTTGCTAATCGGTAGGCTGCAATGTCTGCTGCAGTGAGTGCAGGTCTACTCGAATCATTGCCCATAACGCAAACAAATATTTTCCAGATTACAAATGCAATGTTTTTCCTAAAGATTCTGCCCAAAGGAATATAAAACAGTATTATATGGTATGTTAACGTGCAGATATTCTTAAAAAACTTCCCTGGAGAAGCAATGGCCGCAAAAATCAGTGAGCAGTTACCAATTTAACCAAAGGTTTGCAACCTTCAGTTCGCTTGCTCTTTTCGTTAGCCAATACCTTTTTGAGACATGATTATTAAGTTCGTATGCATCAAAATAAGTTACTTCATTTCTGAATAACGTAAAAAATCACTTTTATACAGCAACAGGCATGCAGCAAAATGCAATAGTGGTGGAACCGGTGAAACTGCCTCAGTGTAAAAAAGGAACTCACCGCATGTATATATATAAAGTTTGTGTCTATGGAAAGAAATCCTTTCTCAGTAAAGAATCAGACACTTTAAGATCTTACAGAGTATATATTTCGCCTACGATGTAGGCATCATCAACTCTTATTCAAAGAGAATCAATGTGTGTGTGTATGTGCACGACATAAATAAAAATTTTTCAAAATTTCCATAGAAAAAACACTTTAGGTTAGCAATAAACTAGTAGATGGATTAATAGCATAAACAAAAAGCAAAGTTAACTTCACAATTTAAAAAGTCGCTTGAAGTTTTATAAAACTGTTGCGAAATTGGAATAAGAAATGAAAAATACCACTTTAAGCAGGATTTTTTTAAGGAAAATGTTAAATACCCGATATGGATCTGTAAGGACCCGATTTCTCTGATTCTAGGGACCCGATTTGAAATTCTACCTCTTAAAAAAAACGCTTTAAGTAAAAACAAAACTGTAAAAAAAGATGAAATTTCCAGTACGGCATTACACACGCTTAACAAAGAACATCCAGCATCGCCTTTCGTATTCATTCAGATGCTAATGTTACTTCTTTTGGTCCACATGTCAACCACCAGAAATGTGAAGTATTCGCGAATGAAAGAAATGACCTTTTTAGATTCATTAAAATACTTTTCATGACAGGGATGGAAACCAGGCGATAAATGCTTGAGAAAAGATATATCCGAGCATTTGCGTTAGTGCTTATTGTTTAAGAGGCACAGGGCCGCAATCATACTCCAACCCTCAATATATTTCGCTATGCTTAGTCTAATAAACGAAAATCGTTTTGATAAAATTTTTACTGGCATCATTTAAATGTTGAAAAGAAAATCCTACGGTTTTATGCAAAATCATCACCGAAATATTTTAAAAGATTTTAGATATCTATCATAGAGCTTGTTTTCCTTTTGTGTCCGTTACACGACTGTGTGCTTGACACTGCGCAAGCTCATGAAGACCAGAGTTGTTACAAGTTATATGAAAGTTAATGTCAGTGTTAAGCAACAGTCCTGTAAGCAGTGGGGGAAATCGGGCTATTTCCCAACAATATTTTCAACAGCATGTTTAGTTGTCAGGTACAACAAGTTACAATCATTTTTCCAACCCGCACGAAAACACTAGCTTGTTGCGGCCCTGATCAGCGATAAACAATCATCTGAAGGTGTTTTAAAATCAGGAGCGCTAATAAGTTTCAGTGGTCTTCAATCCAAATCTTTCTCGCAAAGCCACGCATTGAACATAAAGCAATTTCGCTTGGAAACGACTTCAATGATCTCGCGTTGCTTTGAAGAGAGTTTTTCTTGTGAAAAAAAATTTGCTTTGAAAATAGCTTTGCAGCAAAGAAACGTAAAAACGCTTCCTCAAAAAAAAGAACAAAAGTTTTTGCAATCGGATAAATACAAATATTTCAAATACGAATAAACAATTTTTTTTGTATAAAAACAAGGCAGTCACAGCACGTTTTTGTGAGTTACTCTAGCGCTGCAGGACTCTAACTTATGAAGGCAGCTGTTACAAGTGCATAAATGTGCCATCGCACACCTCACATTGTCTTCCAGAATCATGCACGCGAAAGTGCTATCGCACTCAACGTCTTAAGACTGCCTGTTTGATCCTCTTCAACATGCAGGCAAATCATTTGGGAAAATATTATATTCAGTGGCAACAAGGACTGTTCATTGTCAAATAACTGCGAAAATTAAGAAAAAGCTTCAGAGCTCATTGCTTCTGGCCAATTGTATTGGATGCAATCGTGTAGCTTCTTCTCAATAGTTAGTTTCTCCGATGTTGAGGGAGTTGAGGGAGGACCAGTTGAGGGAGCTTTTTAACGTAAACCACGTATCTGTGACCTCATTATTCAGTTTACTTTAAACTTTTTGTTAGCGAAGATTTTCTCGAATACTTTGAATTACCTCATGACTAGGGCAACCAAAAGTCAATAAAGTCAAAAATTTTCTGCCATTTTCAAAGTTTATGAAACGCCTATAAACCAAATTTCACGCTCATACCATGAGAGACTCCAAAGGTATTAGGTCAAAAAAAGTCCAAATTTGTCATTAGGTCAAAATTCATCGTTAGGTAAAAATTATCTTGCAGCACAGTTTTTATCTATTCATTGATATTTTATTGAAACTAAAACAACAGATACTGATATGCTTCTGCAAGTTTAGCTGCAATTCTATAATAATGATAATGTTTTTTTTGCGACTTCTGGCATAACATTGTTGTTTTGCGCACCACTGGAGGATTGAATATTATGTAGGCCAAGCTATTCGTGGTAAGGCAAGAAAGAAACGTAGTCTCACAGTACTTGTTTTGGTAAATGCTCAATCCATTATGCGTATATTTCTTCAATTGTATGATGTTATCAGGTTAAACTCTACTGTAGTTATTGATAACGTACTTATCAACATATCTTCCCTAAATTTAAACAAGCAAATATTTCTAAGTTTAGTGCTTGAATATGCTTCTGAGTTAACCACAACACCTAAGACTGAATTAATTTGCATTTGCAAATGCGGGAAATTTGTAGGTAAAAATAAAGTCAAAATTTGCAAATTATAAAGTCAAAATTTTGCGTTTTTAGATCAAAAAATGGTTGCACTTTTCATGACTGTTAATATGAATTGTCGGAGACTCTACTAATTAATTGGAGTAATGTTTTTTGGAGGTGAAGTTTATATAAAAAACTTAAAACATGTTTTTATGGTAAATCAGCTCTTCAAATATAGCACACATGCTTTGTAATTATACCTTCTGCAGAGAAAAGCTAACTTACAAGTTCTCAAAGTGAGGGCTGTTGACCTTAACGATTAGGCTTTTACTTTTTTTCGAAACAGGGCTTGGCGAATTGTAAGCTATGATCAAGATAAGCACAGCGATGTTTTTTTAGAAGTACATGTTATTTTTACTGAACTCCGTTCTGAAACAAGTTTGCAAAGACTCCAAGCAGCAGCGATCCATTTGCAGAATGCACACCTTTCAACTGCGTCATCAATGATCGGCGCTGTGCAATGTCGACCTTTCAGGGGTGGATCCAGCCAGTAACGTTAGGGGGGTGGCGCTTTCCGTAAAATTTGGTAGTCAAGTCTCATTACAGGCTTACCACTGTAAGAGAGATGAAGTATACTCCACAAAACTGCTGTGACAAAACAACGGAGGGCAAAATGGTTTCATGTCGTGAATGCTGTTTTCCGAATCGCACAAGATCATGATGAATAAAATTACTTTCGTAGGTTTTAGGGAGGGCGATCGCCTCAATTGCCCCCCCCCTGGATCCGTCCCTGCTCAAGTTACTGTGGACAATCGATTAGTTTGTCACACCAAACCTATTTGTGACTGAGTGAGAAATTCTGTATTAATCTTTCAACGTTGATCCAACCACTTTGACCTATTGCAAGAATGATAAATATCATGGGTTATTTGCAAACGGAGACCGACAGACTTGGAGGCAGTGTGGCTTACGTGAATAGACTATTTTGGTTAAATTTAAATTATCCAAATCAATACTGATGTTTTTAAATTCATTTCAAATCGAACAGTATTGATAACCTGAAAATCATTTCAAACAAATTAGAAATTATCCAAAACCGAGCTTGACCTTATAATTTTATAACTGCATTTGTATCAATGCACGTAAGCATGATGGTTAGTTAAGACACAATGATAACAATGCTACAGTAAATACTGATATAAACCAATACCTTCGACAGCTTTTCAGTTAAATTACAAGTAGCTCCTTAAAAATCATAGTGCGCTTAAACCTGCAAAGCTGCTAAGTCCAGTTGCTTACAGCAAAACAAGTTCTACATTCGGAGTGCGATAGGCTATAAATACGTCACTAAATTTTTTTCCTTCTCGCTTCACACCGACCAAACCCCTATCGTTCGCGCACTTGATTAACATACTGTTGGTTTTCGCTTTCAGCAACAGCACTGCGGTGGTTCAACGCAGCTGGTGGGTTACTTCCAATATTTCAACGCTGCCTTCTGCGCTAGGATTTGAGCTGTTTCTCGCTCGCGCAAATGATCATCTTTATATGCATGTAAGTTTGCATTATGCACCCCGAATCCATGTTTAGCATTTTAAATTATCAACCCACTTTTGGAAGACTGTAGAAAATTTATATTGAAGGTAGGCTTAAATAAATAACTTTCTCTCTACACAAAAGGTTTTCTAAGATTAACACATTTTTACAAACATTCTCATGTTATCGGAAGAAGCAAGACTTTGTGACGTAAGTTTGGCTTCGAGCCAGTGGCGTAGCCAGCCCAAAAATTGGGGGGAACAAAAAATTCAGGGGGGGCACAATGTTTAATTTTAGGCGAATAGCACTATTTTGTTTGGAAAAACGCCTCTCAAAGCACAAAATCACTATATTTTTCAAAACATTCGACACGTCCGTTTCTCTTTGTGTACATTGTGAGTTAATTTGGGAAACAAGGGGTTATTAGGTTGTTTTTAAAGCAAGTATAGGGCTAGGTGAACTCATGCCACTCAGGAATTGAACTGCTTTTTATGCAGCACAGACGGATTGTCTGCACTATGAAATGAGCGCACCACTTCCTTCTTGTGACAAATATCACCAGTTGGTTCCTAAAATCCGAATTCTTATTCGCAAAGCGGCGTCTTTCAAGATGCTGTGGCTTTAAGGTACAGCGCACCGCGTTCCAAGCTTTGCGACTGCCGTTGTTTGTTGCCACTCGTGGCAAAGTTCACATCTTCTCAGGACCGAGGGATCTCATTTCTTCACTATTTGTCAGATCACAATGTATCCTCATTTATCTTTCGGCAATATCTTGTAACAGCTGTTGCACGGTCGAATCAGCTTCAATTCCATTTACTACCTCAGTAAAGCGATAGTCTTTTTTGGCATTGTTGTCGAGCCTTTTTGTTAACAGTGAGCTACCTGCGCTTTCCCCCGAGAAAGGTTTAACCTTTGAAACAATGCTAGAAGCAACAAGAGGTGACTAATTTGAAACATGCAGGTCGGTGGCCAGCTTTGGTTTCTGGAAGTGACAGGTGTGCTTGATACAATGCTAATCTCTTTACAACAGCGAAGCAAAACAATATCTGTTTGGGAAAGTTATGTCACTGGGCCTGGTGGTCCATTCCAACCAGTGTGTACGATGCGATCCAAGAGCGGGTTGGGTGGTTACAAACATTGCAGTCATTAACACCCTTCTATAGTGCTTGGTACCTTTGTTGTAGCCATAGCCGGCTTTCATGTTTAAATTTATGGGTAAGTGTCCCCATGTCAGAGAAGGCGTTGAGTTGAGATCACTGCACAACTATACACCAAGGGATGCAAAGCGCATTTTTGAAACCAGAACGCAATTTTGGCCTTCTGACGAATGGAACAAACTATTGGTACACAACTTTGAAAGGTACGCTTCTAAATATGGTGCCAATAGCAGGTCAAGATTTGACGAAATTTTCTGGAGCGAGCACAAGCTGTCATAGCTCGGTTATTTCAGCTATTCCTGCTTTCAGTTATAGCACGAAAATTTTCTTGTGGTGGCCAATAAAACATTTACGTTTAGTGCTTGATTAACCACTATAAGGAAACTTTCAATTCCCGGATCTATGACGTGATTTGTTCCTACAAAGACTTAGCTCAACGGTTTTGGTCTCTGCACTTTAACCTGAGTAAAACAAAACTTCACATCGGATAACATGATTGTTTGCTGCTGAAGCGGCGGCGTTGGAAAAAAACCTATCAAGCGCGGTCGGCTGGTAGCCGACTGGAGACACGAAATATGTGGGTCTATCCAAAATGTTTGTGGAAGTGTTGCTTTTGGACTACGACAGTCCAACACATTCACTTCTGCAGGCAAAATAAACAGAAAATTGGGTCATTTTATGTTTTTCGTATTGTTTCTTTTTTGGGGGGAGTCGTTACAGTTTATTTGGCAGACACTTAGCAGAGCATGTGAATGTTAATAGGAAAACCTCTCTTGTAACAAGCTTTAATTTCAGCAACATTCGTAAACTTCTGCAGTTTTCGTTATGCTGCCTTCGGTCAATCGCAGTTTGTTTTCACCTTTAGTTTTCCGCAGAAACATGTTTAAAACAGCCGATTGTGATAAAATTGAGTTTGTACTGTAATTCTGCGCTCCTGAGAACTCACAGGTGATTTATACGCCACAGCCTTGACAAATCCGTTTCCTGTTACTACGCTGAAAAGGTGTAAAACAATGCAAATTAATGTTACGACATTAAAATTTGAGTTTTTCCGTTAAAAACTTTGCCTTCAAATATCCAGAAGCTGAGCAATGCTGATGATTGAACCTAGCTTTTCCCGCGATTTAAGTCGAATAACTTATAACGAGAAGATAAGATGTATGCACAACAGTCAGAGCGCCTACCGAACAATATTTGAATGGAAGGCCCTTGCTGAAATCAGTAGCGCAGCCAATAATTTTATTCGGAAAGGGCCAGTCAATGAAGTCGTCAGTCACTGTCGTCGTCTTGAGTCTGACTATTCTCTCCGTTCATTTTCTAACCGCTGAAAATTGATAAAAATCACCAGTAAAAATATTAGCAAGTTTGTTTCAGAAGGGGACCATGGCTTTTTCAGCCTTATTCTGGCTGCGCCGCTGGCTGAAATGTTTCCATATTTCGTACCAAACAGTAGGCTAAGTTGCTTTTGACAAACCTGATTCGATTACAGTAGGTTAAACATACCTCGCGTATTAAAACTTCTTATGTCAGAACAACTGTTGTATTTGGCCGGAGCTGAATTTGCCACATCTTTTGTTTATTTATCTGTTGATTTGACTACATGCTACTATTCAACTGGTTCCGCAGCGCATACTGGGGTTGCGCAAGCCTAACACTTATGAAAGGGTAAAAGACATTTCACCAGTGAATAAAAAAGTTTCAATCAGCATACAGCTTCATTTGCCAAGCGAAGCAGCTATTCAGATTTATTCGCTAAATTAAGCTGAAAGATTAACAATTGTTAATTCCAGTAGCTTTAGATTCAATTCAAAGGCTCTTATTTTGTAAGTCAAACAAGTTGCGTTAGATCAGCTGTGTCCAACCCAAATGGCTAAGTGAGCCAAAAATTATGTCACTATCTTAACCACGGCCGCACCTTGAATGACTTACTTTGTTCTTAGCAAACTAATTAATTTAAGCCAATGTACCGGAAGCGTTCGAATCCTAAGTGTAATGGCAACAGACGTGATGAAGTCGCACTGAGAACCACCTGCACCAAAAATGTGACATTCAAGATTATCAAAATAAGGACAGGTTGTCACAGGGTTGTCCATGGGACATATTTATCTGTCCCATTCCCATTCCATAGCAATTTATGCCTGTCCCATCCCGTGGGACGTTTCCCATGAGATTCCCATAGGAATGACATTCCCATGGACAATCCCGGGTTGTCAGTATGCAGGATACTTTTACTACAGCGAAAATCTAAACCGGGCCACACAAAACCTTCGACTGGGCAGCGGGTTGGACATAGCTGCTTTAGATCATTTGAAGGTTACAGGTGAGTCACACTGAAATGACAGCGGGTAGCCTACTTACAAATAATGTCATTTACAGAAAGAGTTAAACTCTTGAAAGGGAAGTCAAAGCCCCGAAGCTCGGAAGGTAAGAAATTACAACCAACACCAGAAAACGTGTTGCCTTCGCTTTAATGGTGAAGAATGACTCGCATAGCTCAACGTGTGTTTTTTCATCAATTTGTTTCACTTGTAACTATTTTTGAAACCACACATTTGCGCTTATAAAATCTATTTGCATAAATTTTCAGGACTGAGGGTGCGAAGAATTACGTGAAATCGATTTCCTGTTAGTGCTCATGGATTAGACGTCTTCGCGTTTGTGGAGACAAGCTGCCTGATAACAGATACATACAATTCCGAATCATAGCAAAAGTCACGAAAGCGAGCCCAGTCCGCTGATTCTTCGAAAGCTTGCAGCAAACCTGGAGTTTTTAAATTATCTTTAAGTAACTATTTCTTCTCTCAGGAGGGTTGTGCAGCATCCCTAGGACTCGAAATACCTCACGGTGTAGTCACGCCACCTTATCCTCAGACGAACTCTGGACCGGGCCGCTTTCCCGAAGGTGTACCAGACCCGTAGCCAGGGTTTAAGGTTTGGGGGCAAAAGACATATTTAGTGGGGCAAGATTTTTGTTTATATTATATGTTTAAAAGAAATTTCCCTGGAAACAACAATATTTTGGGGGCCACTGCCTCCGAATGCCCCCGTGGCTACGGGCCTTGGTGTAGCCAATAGGACGTGCCTCGCCAAACTATCTTGGAACAGTGATACCTATTTTTAAGTGGCAGTTTTTATATCAAAAACAGCAAGTTCATGCAAACACTGAATTTATGCAAGTAAATGCCTTCAAATGTGATTTTGCATATTCGAGGTTATTTTATCTAAAGACTGTTTTTTAAAATTATGTGAAGAAACTTAACATTTTTTATTTTTGAATACAGGCTGTTATTGCTTCCAATTAAAGCTAAATTATGAATGTAGGTTAATATTCATTTAAAAATTGAAGGTCTTACTTGTTTTTAAAAAAACCTTTGTTCAGCAAAGCGTATAGGCAGGGTTGTCCATGGGACATATTTATCTGTCCCATTCCCATCCTATAGCAATTTATGCCTGTCCCATCCCATGGGATTCCCACAGAAATGACATTCCCATGGGCAAGCCTAGGGTTGTCCATGGGACATATTTATCTGTCCCATTTCCATCCCATAGCAATTTATGCCTGTCCCATCCCATGGGACGTTTCCCAAGGGATTCCCATAGGAATGACATTCCCATGGGCAAGCCTGCGTATAGGGTTATAACAGGTGTCCTGCGACAAGCAATTTAGTATATTAATAAGATAAGATAACACCGAAGATATTGTATTGCACTAGTAAAGCAAATAAACCACACTAATTTCCAATTTTGTTGTTTTCATATTCGTTGCAGTCATCTATACTTACAAACAAACTAACAACGTTTCTGGTAATGATCTTTCCTCTGCTAGCAGAAGGTCCGAACTCACATCAACGAGCTTCCAGTGAATTCAGGGACGGATTTAGGGAGCACGGGCGTACGCCATCTCAGTTTCTGGGGCCCAACGCATGTGTGACCTTTGTTTGGTTGCTTGTCTTAAAAGCGCGAAAGCATGCCCCACTTATGCGTAGTTGTCCCTCAAAGATTTATCTTTTGTGGTGCCGATTTTGGTTCTGCGTTTATTTTTAGTTCTTCGACAGAAATTAAAGCTTTTCCTACATTCTTGAACAACTGGCAATGCAATATCTTCTTGGAATTTATAGCTCTCTCGTATAGTTCACAAGCTCTCTTCATTAAATTTCAGTGATTTTTAACGTTTTTCGTAGGTTTACTTTTCGGATATTTACATTTTTATGCGGAACCGTGTTGCCGCCCTTGAAAAACACCGTCTAGCTTTCGATCTGGCTAGCTGTACGTAAACTCCTTTTTTACAGTAAGTACATATTTTATGTACCAAAATACCACAATCCATTCTGTGGACATAGGGTTTGTTTATGCGTGTGACCTTTACTAGTGCCACATACTTATGTGATTCATCAAAGTAATTGCGGTAGCGCTAACAAGCGTATGCTTTTCTACTACCACTGCATATCTGTCTTCGTGTTTATCATGTAATTGTGTGTTCCTTACTACTGCCATGAATGCTTTAGTCAACTGCGTTTCATGGCGGGAGTGCAGGGTATGTTATGCACAGGGCTACCAAGCCCTCCTTATTTCTAAGATCTGTCATTGTTTTGAAGTACTAGGTCTTTTATTTTACTGTCCTTATTTCTAAGAAATGTCCTTATTAGTTACTTGCGTCCTTTTTTTCTTTATTTCTGCAGCGTAACAAAAGCAATATCTGATAGACATACAGAGCATCCCTATCTTACCGTAAACAGTTTGTCATCAATGTTTTGTGACGTCATATAAGTAGTATAATCTTGTAGCGCAGAGACGTAACGCACTATCAGGCATTGTTAGCACTATCAGGCATTGTTAAGCTGTCTACTCTAGTTAGGATTCTTAGGAAAGCTGGTTTTGTAGCAAACGTTTAGCATTTAATTGATTCAAGAAATAGGACGCGAAAAAAAAATTTCCATGATGATTACAAGAAGGAGGTCGAGAATAAGACATTGCTGAAGCAAATGGTTCCTGGAGATAAATAGGCATATGCATATGATCTGACGTTAGTCGTGTAAACAGAAACACTTGTTTCATTTAAGGTAATAAAATGAAATTCTTATCAGCCGTCCTTAATTTTGGTTCTAGATTGATGGTACCCCTGGTTATACAATACCACTCTTTTAAGTTGTCTTTTTCCAAGCAATACAAAATATAGTGTTTTAATCCTCTATATGGGCTGATAGCAAACAGAGAACGAAGACACGTTTTGCACAGCAAAGTGTTTTCCCAACACCATCGGCCATATGAAGTAAGCGCAGGGCAGACACTAGTGCCTGATTAACAATAGTAACAGGTGTAGCAATTGCTACGGGCCCCACGCTTTTGGGGGCCCCGCGGTTCTTTGTGTTAAATTTGTTCTTTATTATATGCAAGGGTGTATGTTACACTTTAGGCAAACACTCAGAAATTGAGCCCTATAACTATATTTTACACATGCTATACAGAAGCTTTATTCGATGAAACCAAGTTAAATTTTTCATTTTTTTCTGGGAATTTGCTTCTGCGTGAAAGTCAACTTCACATTGCAAATTGTTTGAAGTCATTTGATTTTAAACTGTTTTTTGTCTACGCTGTTGTTGAGGGGCCAATTTCGGCACATTGGCACACAATTGTTGCTTTATTTAGACAAACACATATCTTGTAGATCTTAACTGTGGCTCTAGATTCATTGATAAGCTCAACAAAACAATGCAAAAACTAAGTGCGAAACTTTTAAAAGGGGCTGCACGGCATCTTTGAAAGATGGGAGCCCTAGGCGACCGCCTCGCTTGCCTCCCCTAATATCCACCCAGATTATATGTATCGAATTTTTTCAGTCCAAGAAGTCACTATTTTGCTAAATTTGTCATAAGCAGGTGAGCGAATGTTTTCAATTCATTGCTTTTACATTAGACTGCCGTGATGTGAAAATTAAGGTATTTTACATTTATTTGCAACATTATGGGAACACTCAAACAATAAAACCGAATCGCGGAAATTTCCAGATATTGCTTGATTCTATCTGCAATAAAAATAAATTAGGTTGAGACACGAAATTTTTCTATTTTCATTGTAATTTTCAGCCACATTAATCAACCTTGCCCAAAATGGGCAAAGTTTTTATGAAAATCATGCACATAAGGTAAACTTGCCCAAAGTGGTTAAATGCTTTACGACGACTGATGGGCAGTCAGACTGATCTCCGCACTGCTACTGACTTTCATGTCTCACATACGGCCAGTCTCGTCGCCACAGGGGGGATTTGGTGGGCTAAGCCGACCCAGGCCCGTAACCAGCTTGGATCACCAGGTGGGGCGAAGAGTTCTCTGAGAGGGGCCCACATTTTTTTAATTGGGCCTGGTTTGGACTTACCCATGCATCTCAGGCTCGACTGCATTGTGACTTCAATGGGCCAAAAATCTTTTTCAATGGCTGAAGTTGATGTGATGTATGAGGGGGAATGGTAGGAAGAGTCACACCATTTTATTTGGCCATTGTAACGGACTGAAGAGAGATACGACTCTGGTGGTTGTCTAAAATAAGCAGGGCTTGGCTTTCTTTGGTTGATGTTATTTTTTATATATATTTGTTTGAATCAGACTCATGGCCGATATCACAAGGGTAATCGAATAACACAAGAGCACGAAAATGGTTAGTCATAGCGCATTACAGAATAGGTGTTGATAAACATAGTCAACACAGAGAGGAGCAAAACCCTGAAACAGCGCACCAGCTATACCGTCTTGATTCGATTGTACGTCGCGGCTTATCAAGTTTATTTTTCATTATTTCTTGCGGCTTAAATTATTTCTTTAGCTTATGGAAAGGTTTAGATGACGCTCAGTCATTCATTGGCTATGTTTTGTTGACCAAACTCTCCTTTACGCTATATCTATTTTTTAGCATCACGTGCACGCTCCATCACAGAAGGGATTATGATGAACATAAGAAAGTTTTGGTGGTTTAAGCATCCTTGCCGGGGTTGCCAAACAAACACAACACGTGCTAGTACAGTATATGAAAGTATCTCAGAGGCTCAGGTAACCTATGTTCAAGGGCGACTTACATTAACATTTTAACACCATTTCGTGCGGTTTACAATCAAGGGGAGCTAACAAATGAATAAACACATTAACTGCATTCACTCACCTTCATACAGGAATCCGGTAGTGGTAGAGAAAGTAAGACTTTCTAACATCAAGTTCTGAAGTAAACGGCTAAAAAATGTCGGTTTGGGGTGCTCAGCGGCGCACTAAAGCATGTAAACTGCCACCTTCCACACCGGCGTACGATATATGCGTATTTTGCGCCAGCCGTTGTACACCGGTGTACGATTATATTTGTACCTGGAGTTGCAACGCGATAACGTTTTTGTAGTAGTTTTTTTGCAAAGAAAAGTCACACGAATGATCTCCATAATTACAGGCATGTCCGGAAAATTTCAGACAAATCGAGCAAGAACTTTTTTAGTTATGCGTACCAGGCAGCTACTTTTTTGTGCTTGGTTGTTTCCAACAAAAATTTCCACAAATGCTCGATATAACCATGGGCATCATCCCTGAAAATTTGAAGCAAATTGAGCAAGAACGTTTTGAGTTACGCGATTTTTTATCAAACGTCCTCTGCTATGCGCAGGCTACGCCATTTTTTTCAAACAACTACGGTGCAATCAGATGTTGCATACCACACAACTTTTTTGTGTTCTGTATTTTGCAACGAAACTTTTCACAAATGTTTTCACACCTACACGCAACAGTCCTGAAAATTTCAGGCAAATCGAGCAAGAACAATTTGAGTTACGAAGCTCCGCATGGAACGAGGCGCGTAGTTGAGTTGAGTTGATTTTATTTGGCGATAATTAATATTCAGCTAGAAAAAAACAAATCAGTGCAAGGACGCCAGGGCATTGAAGGAACCGGAAGGTTGTCGAGTCGATGCCCCTCAGCAGTGAAATTAGCTTTGTTACTGTCCAGTTTCAACTCATGGTGGTGCATATATGTGGGAAGGAGCTGCTAGATGATCAACACAGTTGCGCAGGGGGTGCTGG
>JGI24158J21664_10005855_pt1 | contig 16120 bp, 9 predicted proteins | sample Ectturendosymbi3_FD_21664 | JGI IMG/M metagenome (IMG submission 21664)
CGGAGGAGCTAGGGCGTTGGTAAGGCAACCGAAAACTGCTGTTTTAGGCTGAAATCAAAGTACGAATATATCGTACCCTGGTTCTCAAAGTGTTAAAGGTAAATCCGCTGTACTGTGATTCCAGCATTGAGTCTTTTGGACATGACATACAATTATTTTTATACACACAACTCATGACCACTATTTTATTACTTTCTGGACTAGACCCTGGGTTCTCAAACTACCGGTGTGGTATCAACAGACTGTTGACAAGCAGGATAATCGCAAATAAAAAATTTCACTAGTTTTTGTGTTTGATTGCAAGGTGTGCTGAGATGCAGATTTGATGACTAATGTCAAAGGAGATGCACCTAAAATGGTTTAGGAATCCCAGTTCTAGACTTAAAAAAAGGTAATGGCAATCGCTTGTAAGCTATCATTTTAATCAAATACGTTTACAATACAGCTGAAACACCAAATAATAAATGAAGGTTTTTGTTTCTTTTTGCAGAGCAGTACTACAGAGAAATTTACTTTATCTGTTTTACAGTAAATCATACAAAAATGCAAACATGGGGTAAGAAAATCTTGTCTGGGCAAAAAGTAACTATTTTTTGCCCAAGTCAATACATCTGTTTGGGATAAAAACGAACTAGCCCATAAAACTAAGAATGAAAAGTTGTCAAAATTTGTATTGGTATGGGTATGCAGAAACATGCATTACCAAAGCAGTTTCCAACTTTGACAAGCAGTTGATAACTTTGACATGTTTATGCTAAGTACTTCCAAAGCAGCATAAAAGTTCATGAAATTTGTTTGAAACTTTGGTCCTATCTAATATCAACATCAACTGTTAAACAAATATGCTAAACTTAAATTGAGGACTTGGGTTGGAACAAATATGTTACAAACGATGTCTCAATGAATGCCTCTGTAGCACCAATTCATTTGACACTTTTTTTCCTTAATTTTTAAGTGGGGTAGTTACTTTTTACACCAACATTGAAAATTTTTTTTACCCCACTTGACTATAACTTACAAAATGTTGTTGTTTTCTGTAAAGTATCATCAAAAGCTGCCCTTCCATGACAGAATCACTCATACCTAGCTAGGTGCACCACTGCATTAAATTTATGGTTCAGTGTAGGAAAAATATATTTTGTGTGATAACTTCTTTTACGTTGTTTGCCAGTGCCAGGTTAAGGAAAGTATATTCTGTGGACTCCTTGGTTTTTGAGTAGACAACCGTTTTTAGGCCTATTTGACTTTTTCTACCACTGTCTTGTGGTTATTGTGCATGAAAAAAGGAAAAAATTGTGCTTGGGTCAAAGTTCAGTTTGTGATGGAACAAAGACCTATGAAGACAAATTAAAAAAAAATATGTCTTATATAATTCCGTGTTGTGCTATTTAAGCAATTTTTGGCAATGTACTATTATGGTGTGAAATGAATTTTCAACAGTTGAATATCCAGTGTTATTTTAGACAATTGATAATTATCATGTGCTTTGCATCCAACCAAACTGATGCACATTTGCATATTTTTTATTTTCGATTGCCTAGTTAAATATCCCATTGGTACACTTCAGTGACTTTTGATTTTTCTTACAATTTGTTGTTGCTGCTGAAAATTTTTGTTCCAGCAATCAGCTGAAAGCATCCATTCTGGTTCAAGCTGTTTAATGAGCCTTTGGTGAACATGTGCCTTTTTTCAGCTTGAAGCACTATTAAACAAAAAAGATGACGTCATTGCTTTCCTACAATCTACAGAAGCTGCTGAGGCTCCACAAATATGCAGTGTAAAATTTGAGCCAGTATTGCGCAGAATTGCTTTTCAGGTACACTTTTTGCAAGTTCAGTTTTATTATATGATGTTTTCAGTGTGAATGAAGAGTTTTTTAATAGGATGTACTGATTAATATATATTTCTGAATAAGAAAGGTTTAGTTAAGTTTTTCAATGTTGATTCATGAGTTGAGCAAATCTTCAAGCAGTTTTATGAATTAAATGTACTATATCTGTTTAAATGAATAACTGTTTTGTTTATTGCACTGTATTATCATGTTTATTAAGTTATCTCTAAAGATGAAAAAAGTTAAAATTGTTTTTTGTATTTGTAATTCTAAATTGGAACATGGTGTAAGGCTTAAAAACTCATGTAATCTTTGTTAAAGGGGCAGTCATGTAAGAGGTATAATACTCTTTCACAGGTGGCATTAATATTCTATTTTTCAAACAGTGAATACTGGCTGCTAGGTACATTTGAACTGCTCACGCACCAATATGGTTCTTTACTAATTGTTTTAAGTTTACCAGGTTTGTGGTTTGTAGTTTGTAACATGGCTTACAAATCTTTCATCTTACATAAAACAGTGAATTATAAAGAACTTAGCTTCTTTCACAAAACTCAATTCTGCACCAATGTCCCAGCTTAAAATTGCCATAAAACTGTTATTTGTGTGCAAGCCTGCTTTTTTGAAGTGTGTACTTTGCAAAGTTGGTTTGTTCTTTCCCACTTTTTCAAAACCTAATAAAAAAGAATGTCTAAAAACATTTGAGAAAATAATGAAACCTCAAATTTTGTAGCTGATTGTCATGCTGGCCACAGCACTACAGACTAAATTTTCACTCTCCAGCAAGTATTTGAGAAATCTTGGGAGTATGCCAAAGATGTCTGCACATGCTTTATCGACCTCAAGAAAGCATCTGAAAGGATCTCTAAAGAAAATTGTTGGGTAGATTTATCAGCATGTTTAAATTGTACAAAATGCATTCATTCTTTTAATCTGAGCAAGTAACAATCCTTTCTTGCATAACCTGAAATACATTATATATTTCTTGGGACAATCATTATGTGTGGTGCATGTTCACTGATTAAACAAATCAGCCTGTTGTGAATTTACCACTTACATGAATTTGCCAATTTGCTGTTCCACGAAAATGTTAAAATGTGATTTAAAGTTTTTTCCTTAACTAAGTTATGTACCAGTTATGTTGACACCTATGTTATTTGGCCTAGCACAGAGTAGGAGTTTCTGTCAACATTGCTGTTGCAAATGATATGCATTTTAAATATCATAACTAGGGCAACCAATTTTTTAACCTAAAAACTTAGCCTATTGATTGCCTGCGCTTGCAATTAAAATGAAGAATACAGAGCTTATATTAGAAATCAAACAGATAGGTTAAGAATCTTCTGTTGAAATGAAACAAAAATCAAAAGTGAAATACCCAATGAAAGCAAAAGTAAAAAACTGTAGATTAAAATCCAAACACAAGAGAAATATCCAGTATCATAATCTCCTGAAGTCACTGAGAAGGTTCTACATTGTTACTACTTCAACATCAAGTGCTACCATACCAAGCGTACTTTTAATTGTCCACCTGTGGCAAAACAACATGATTACCACAGAAGTTGCAAAAAATCCAATATGTTAGAATTTCAACAAAACTTACAAAAGCATGTCAATATCAACTGTTGTAGCTTTACGAAAATATCAATCAAGAGAAAAAACTGTGCTGCAAGAAATTTTGGCAAAATGGTAAATTTTGACTTCATCTACCTAATAAATTTGGAATCGCTCATGGTATCAGCATGAAATTTGGTTTGTGGACGTTCATAAACTTCAAAAATGGCCGAAAATTTTTGACTACATTGACATTTGGTTGCCCTAATCATAACAGTGACATGGTTTGCAATTGTTGGTGATACTACACAAAACTACCAATTCACCAGGTTATTACTTAATCATTTCTCAATAGAACAATTTTTTTTCATAAAGATTAAAATAAAAAAATTCATTAAAAAATTCAAACATTTGTGGAATTTCTAAACACTTTCACAAATTATATGAACCGTGCCTCATCACAAAACACATCCTCAATGTTTTCTTGCATATTGATTCATGCCTGTGCTTTTCATCCCATTTTCAAGGCCTGAATGGGCAATGGCTTTTTAGATGTTATTCACGCAAAGCATTTCCTAATGCCACACAAGCCACCAATGGAGCAATCTTCTGGATTTCCTGACTTCCTCTTCTCAATGGGCTGTTTGGAGCTTTGCACAAATGTGCTCTGAACTTTCTCAATTATCTCTTCTGGTACTAGCGATCATCCAGAATATGTTGGCTCTACACAAAAAATTTTCTCCTACAAAAAAACTACGTTTTGTGCCATTTTTAAATATGTACAGCATCTTAGACTTTTTTAATGGAATTTCCTTACAAATGCACGTTGTACAGACTGCAGTCATGTTAAACTGTGTTCGAGCATGCTCTTGATAAGAAAGACACGCTTTTTGACATTTTTACCATTTTCATACCTGAAAAGATAATATAAAACATAAGTTTAAGTTGATTCTACATGTGTTGTTAGAATTTGAGATCATTTGGTAGAAACTGGCTGAGGTAATATATAACATAATGAAACATTTTCAAACACCTTGCATATTTCCTAATTTAACCTCCACATTATTCAGCCTGGGTTTGCTTGCTTGAAACAAACACACGATTTCTTGCTCCAAACGTGCAATCTCACCGGTGAAGCAACTGAAACATGCAAGTTAACGAGACGTGATGCTTTTAAAGCAAGCAGATAATAGTGTTCTTTTTTTTCTTCAAACATGCGCATTAATGGTAATTGCATATAATCTGTTGACACGTTTGTAGATAAACTGTTATTAGTCCAATGCACAGGAGTTGTATTGAAGTTGATTCGGCCAGTAGTGTATGTGTTTTGTTCGATTCCATTAGCAAAGACGAACAATGCATTTTCTTCATTTTTCAGAATAACATTCGTCACAGATCTGTTGTTATTTCACCAGGCAATACAATCCAAGGATATCGATACTCTGTGCATGGTGTTGAGAGTGGTGAGGTACTTATGTGAACAGAATGAACGGAAAGGAATTCATGTTCTTTTGGCTGCTGGACTTCCTGAAATTCTTGGTGTGTTTTCAAGCAAAATGAGATCCTAAACACACAGTTAACATCACTTAAGCTTTTTCATTGTATTGGATTGTTGTTCATGGTTGGCAAGCGCTAAACTGTATAACGTCTGTGATGTGCTAGTCAGCATTTGAGAGTGCAAAATCTGCAATTCCTTTTGCGGGATATTTGTGACCAGCTTGAGGTAATCTGAATGTACAAGTCTCGGTGAATGTATAGTGTAGAATCTGTTAAACTCTAACAATGCGTCGGGGCTTGTTTTTCGTTTCAACATTCCAATCTAGACATTGACAGCACTCTTAATTCTGTATAAGCGCAAACGTTTTTTTCAGCTGCTTGAACTTTCAAAAAAAGTAGATATTACATTTTAGAAACATTCAAATTTGGCATTTGTGTGTTATATGGCAACTAACCGAGTGCTCTGAGCCTCTATGTCAAGCTGCGTCAAATCACATTTAACCTCTGTCGAATGAAAAAGACGTTTCTTTGCGACGTCGGAAAGTTCTTCTGGGTTTTACTTGAGGGGCAGCGAATGCAAATATTGACGAAATAGTTTACCACTACCACACACGAGTATTTTGAAAGCCAGCAGTGGTTCTTCGAAGCAACTGAATGACAGTCACCGTTCTACTGAAAAAATGGCATTTCGATAATGAAGCGCAACTGGCTCTACCAACTATTTGTGGTCACTGACTGCGCGCGAATCACTCCCGTCTTATTCACCACCAGTGTTTTTTAAGGTGTTTTGATTGACCGAAACCAAGGCCAAAACCTTAAAAAAACGTTTACCACCATGGTTTTACTTCCGCAGAGAAAATATTTTGTCACATTTTCAAAAATACTCAAGACTGGAAAAATGCATCCGACGAAATCTTGACCACTCTCCGGTTGTTTATGGAGACGATTGCGGTGAGTTTGCTGTTCAACGCAAAAATCTGCGACGGATCATTTTCTGTGTCACTTATCGCGATTTGCAGCTCATTTCACCAGTCGCTGTTGTTTCTTTCAGCGCATGGTCCCGATCATGCGCGATGGTTGCAAATGGTTCAAGGCGATGATGATTCACCTCCTCGCTCTGCTCTACGTCTGCTATCTGCATTCGTTCATCAACAACCAAGTAAACTCTTGTGATTGATTTCTCGTTACAAGGTCACTTAATATTTTTAGTTTTATTTGAATAAGATTTCAGGGCTGAGCATGCCATAAGTTATGAAATCGATTTCCCATTAAAAAAAAACTTGCTTGTTGATTGTACTTCGTCATCATTTTGGAGACTCATTACATTGGGAATTGGAGCGCTTTTCAAATTGCGTGCAATGGATAAACTGAAAATTCAGTGGTGGTTCTTGGCTCAGGCTCACATTAGCCAAAACCTGAGTAATGACAAGTGGTATTAAGCTCGGTGATCTCGAGTGCAACTAATTCGCTGCTGCAACAAAGTAGTGCACCGTTTCTGAGCATTTGACCANTGCATATTATTAAGTAGATTTTTCCAATACAATGGCCCTGCTGCNGAGTANTGAAAAGCGGTTGTAAGCAACGTAATTGACGATAATGAATCTGAAAACGTCAAAACTCTGATTAGTCCATGCTACCAGTGTAAGGTTTTCCACAATGTAGCGGTGGCTTCGTGTAACTGTAACAGATACAACAATATTATTATTCCAGAACTCCATTAAAAACGATATTTTTTGGGGAACGTTCCAAAAAGTGTTATCAGCATATAGAAAGGTTCTCTTCTAAACATCTGCTTTAATTTTGGAGCTTTACAGTGGATGTGTTTCGTGCTTGTGACGGGCGAGATGATGAGGGATAAAATTTCCTGAAATACGGTCACTTTCTGCAAGAAATGCTCCGCAAACTTTTAAGTTGATTTGAAAATTATTCAAAGCTTCAAATTTTTTATAAGGATGGGTGTAAACCAGTTCATTAAAAACAATTGTTCTGAAGCAAAGCAGCATTCAGGTTCATTGGTTGAATGGAAGATGAAACCTAGAGCAAAAATTTCTAATTTCTGTCGGAAATAACTGATGAAGTATGAGTTGATGCGACGTAGAGTTTCTGTGGAGACATGACTTTTGCAAGAAAAGTGTTAAGTAATTAACATTATAGTTTCAGTGAAAGTAACGTTTTACGTAAGGTGGTAACAAATTACAAACGTGGTAGCAACATTTTGCGTCAAACATACTTAGTAAATGGTATGCTCTTTAACGAAAGTTATAATTAAGAGTTAAGGCAAAAGCATACTACTGTGTGTTTCGACTGTGTTCGATGTTTTAATTTGTTTTTTTCAGTTTTTTTTTTTTTATGTAGATAGTCGACAATCTCAATCAGGCTTTAGCAGATTTACCCACTCAATCTATGCCTCTTGTGAGGAATCACATCTGTGGCAATCACCAGTCGCTAGCAGTCTGGTAAGATGTAGTGAATGATGCATAGACACAGTGTTTTTTAAAGCTGTTTTTGGGTGGCAAAATGACACCCTAAATTCTGAAAGCCAAGATATGATTTTGCCTTGAAGAAAAACGATTTGAAGAAATTTTGTTTTCCTGCACGTGGCTATTGTAACAGACGGCTGCAATCTTACAAGCCGTCGCAATTTTCTGGCGGGGAATTCGGAAGCGAAAATTGTAAGTATGGTATCAGTGCATTGTCATGCGCACCGCCTCGCTTCAGCCAGTTAGTACACTGCCGCAGATTTGTACAGTATGATGTACGAAACTGCGCAAGCACTTTAATGCAATTACGAAAGGATTTTACTGTTTCACCGTTGCGATCGGCGTGCCTGGCGATGCATCAGACTACAATGAAGACGAAAGATCGGCAGTTGTAGCGCGCATGCAAAACAAGGTGGTTGTCGAGTGAGGCAACAGTGGGAGGCAGGAGTTAGATTTTGGATATTGAGTTTGAGTCGCACAGAATTAGCAGCAATCATAAAATAAAAATGATGCAATGTGCGTTGTTTTACTGCGACTTATACCAAAAAAATTCAACATGGTTCTCCTCTTTTGTCAACGTTTCCACCTCACCTGACAGAACTGAGCAAAGTTTTTCAGGCGGGATGTTTAAAACTTTGCGCAGATGAAAGCTTCTGTAGAACTGTGCATCAATAAGCCCTCTGATGCCGCTGCCAAATCCGAGCTTAAAGCTAACTGCGAAAAGTATGGTAGTGAATTTGGGGAACTTGGAACGCCGGGTGGTTTGGCTGACTCGTTTTGTCAAGTGTCATGGCGTTTTGGAAGGGCACCGAAAAATTGGCAAATTGATCATCCCGATACACAACAAGGGAGACAGGAGTTAATGCACCAACTGCCGGAGACCGGAGTGTCTCTTTGCTTGACCTCCCAGGAAGAGTGTGTGCGAAGTTCGTTAAAAAAGGATAAGACGAAATATTTGAAGCAAAGCTGGAGGACACCCAACAGGGTTTTCGTCACACTTGTAGCACTACAGAACAAATTTCACTCCCCAGCAAATTTTCGAGAAATCCTGGGAGCCAGCCAAAGACTTCTACACATGTTTTGTCGGCCTCTCGGGAAAGTATATGACCGCGTTCCTCGTGAAAAGCTTTGGGGGGTGTTGCGGGAGTACGATGTTAACGGGTGCCTCTTGCTGGCCGTCAAATAACTGTATTACTGTTCACGGAGTCGACCAATCACAACCGTTCACAATTGATGTTGGACTCCGACAATGGTGTGTGCTGTCACCAATCCTCTTCATAGTTTGCATCAGGGTTGTCCAAAGCCAAACTACAGCCTGCGGGCCAAATCCGACCTGCGAATTCATTTCACCTGGCCGCAAAACACGTTTTGCCAACAATTAAAAAATAATAATGCATTTACAAAAAATGTGTTAAGTTGGTAGAAAGTAACATATCCCAAAAAAAACATATTACGCAAGATGTCCGGCCCTCGAACTGTTGTGAAATAGCATATGTAGTCCTATCCCAAAAAATTTGGAGAGCCCTGGTCTATATGAATTTGACAGACAGTCACAGACGCGTCGATGAGGGTGTCACTGTGACTGTTGGGAATTGCAGGACGAACCGTTGGCTTTGCTTTTTACGGACAAATTGGCACTGACTGCGTGGATCTTCTCAACAGGGTCTTCGGCACGCATTTGATCGGTTTTCTGCTGCGTGCGACCAAGCAGGAACGAAAATCAGCACTAAACAGATTGAGGTATTGTGTCTCTCAAGACGTCCAAGGCAGTGTCTTCCGCAAGTGAGCGGAAATACACTGCAACAGGTAGAGACGTTAAATTACCTCAGGGTGGTATTCACGAGTGACGAAAGTCGAAACAAAGAGATTGATACGCGGGTTGGCTAAGCAAACGCAGTTCTGCGTTGGCTTTATAACCGCAATTTTTTAATCAGTCATTAAAAAGCATTCACTTTTTTAATGGGAGGATATTTTGAGACTACATCTCCTCAATGAGAGCTTTCAGATGATGTATTGCACATGCTAATAGCATGTGTGCACGTCAAGATATTACCATTCAAAATTTATGTCATGCATGCGTGATTGTGATAACTACCCATTTTCTTTACCCCAAAATTGGGGTAAGCACTTGGATTTTCCTTTGTCAAGTTTTTGAAATTATTAAATGATTACAATTAGAATGATTTAGTTTTAAAGTTAGTTGGTGATTTTCTTGCTAGTCGTTACGCTTCATTAACCACAAAAGTAGTCATTTTGTATGGTCCATAACTTCGCGAAACCTTAACCAACTTCAAAAAAATTTAGTTTTTTGCATAGAATTGACATAGAATGACCTCATGTTTACTGCATCGTACGTGGTTTCTCAAAAACACTGGGCCAGGCCTAGACAGCGATGCAGGCAGCGATTTCCCATTCAGAGACCGCCGACCAAAACTAAGAAACAGTTCGTGCCCGGTAGCATTTGTACTCGTACAAATGCACACACACACACACACAAGAGCGACCGAATAGCATGCAACGCATCTGGCAATACAGCTTCCCACGAGTCAACAGGCGAGTTGTGCGATTTTAACGCAAGTCTAATTGCTTTCCATAGAATTCCGTTATGACGTTCTACTTGCGAATAACCAATAGGATGGTAACGTGTAGAGTGGGTACTAGCTGCACCCCTCTTTATCAGATACCCCTTAACTTCGCGAGAATTCGGTGAACGCCCTAAAACCGAGTGAATGTAGCTTGTCATACCACACAGCGAAAAAAGCTGGTCTAAACACTTGACAACAGCAGAAGAACGCATGACCACAGCCGGGTTAAAATAACAAAATCCAAGGTCCAGGCCCACTTCCCCGTGGGTGTAGCCAGTAGGACTCATCTCACCAATCTTTTGTGTGGCATTCTGGTCAAGTGACCGAACCATCGTAGCTGATATCTCTCTATTCCGAGAAGTGGCTTGACATTCAGGACGTTACGAATTTCACAGCTGCGCACTTTGTCGCGATGTGTCACGCCGTGAACTCATCGCAAAAACCTCATGTCTACGCTTGTGTACTTGCAGTACTTCCCAAAGCCGTTTTCGAGATATCCGGTTGTATTTCTCGAGGTCGACAAAGCATGTGTAGACGTCTTTCCTGAGCAAAATTTTGAACTCGATTAAAAGTAAGTTGCATTCATTTCTGACCAACTATCAGAGCAACCGCTTCTCTTCGCAGCAAGTTCCTGATGGCGAATCTTCACAAACTAGGAGACATTCAGATGCAGAACGCTATCGTCGAGCTCATAGTGCGGATTATTCCACTCAAGCTCAGGGCCTACAATGCTCTCGAATGGTGCCGTGGCGATGCGACTGCTGCGAGACTTTTTTCTTCGATTTCTTATGAAGAGTTCGACAAGGTGAATGTTGTCTCGCAAAGTACGTGTATTCATTTCTGTTTTCAATCATTGCTTAATTTGCAAACTTCTCACAGACTGTTCGACGGTTTCTGAACGCCCTAAACAAACAACACAGAAGGTTAGTTGCGTGTACGTTGTTACTGTTTCTTGAAGTGTGGCAAGTATTTGGTATCCAGACGTTGAATGATTGTCTCCTGCTATACGTTGAATGATTGTCTCCTGCTATAGACTCTTCGCAAACTGACGTTTCAGTTTCCATCAACATTCAATTGAAGACAAGCGCCTTCCTTGCTTCAGAACCAACGTTCTTGGACCAAATCAATTTCCCTGCCATGTTGAAATTCATCATTCGTTTGCGAAATGAATGAAACTGAAAAAAAACTCTTTTAGGTTACGTATTTGAATGTGATCTCTATATGCTGCTACATTCTAGACCAGTGTTCTTAAAGTTCTAACGCCTCAATGCCTCTAAGTCAAATTTTTGTCAATCTATGGACACCCCACGCAGTTAAGAGGTTAAAATGTCAAGCTTGGGTTCAAATCGAGAGGTCGCTGCAAAGTCAACTGGTATCAAGTCAAAGTCAATCCGGATGGAAGTTAGTCTAAGTTCTTGGAGTAAGGACTTGAGTCCGGAGTTGGACTTTGCTTCCATACACTGTTGAATACCCCCAACATCTAATCTCAATACCCCTGGGAGTATTGAGGAAAACTTTAAGAACCCCTGTTCTAGACAGATACGAAAACGTTGAACATCTAGAATCTTTGTAAAGTTTTGTATTTGGGTTAAAGTTCGCTTCTACAGTAATGCTGGATATGTGTCACAATGCCAGTGTGTGATTGAATTGTACTTATTCCATGCTTTTTGGATACAACGCATCAATACCGAGTTGTACGGTGCAGTGAGGTAAGAGCATCACAGCTATGAATATCGCAGTCGTATTTTTTTGTCATAAGCGGGTTCGTGAGGTCGGTTAACTTCTTTGCCTCTTCTTGACCTGCTGGCCCTACCTGCTGTTCATTGAGCACTCAATTAGTTTGGGTACAATGAAGTTCCTCCCGGATCAACATCCAAGTTACTTAATATAGGCAGTGTTTCCGTTATATCAGCGAATTTTCTGGTATACCAGTTTCAACGTGGGGGGTATTAAGCAGCGTGAATCAACTTAAAATTGGTATCAAGTGCTTCGATTTTGAGCAGACTCCATTGATCAGCGGTCAATTTTATTCCTTCCAGTGTTCTTTCAATACCTTACAAGAAAATCGTGATTGGAGCGCTGACCTTTCCTCAGGGAGATTTTTCGTGGGCAGACTTCTGTTCCAAGACAAGGAAACTCTCCATCAGCTTTCCCCTGATCGGCAGCGAGGTAAAACTATCACTCCACAGCGCAGATCGCTTGCTTGTACGAGCCCTGCAGACAGGGGCGTGACGAGGTTAGACGGCGCTCGGGGTAAGAAGCAAGTTTGGCGGTCCTCCCATGTTCGAAACTGAGATATTTAGTACTTGTGACATTGTTGAGTACTTGTGACAACAGAAAGTACTTGTGACATTGTTGAGTACTTTTCGGCGCTCCCCGCAGTGATTCAGCGCCGCCATAGTGACTCGACGCCTGGGGAATTGTGCCCCGCTTGCCACCCTCATTGCGCCCCTGTCTGCAGATCCCGCTGCTGCTGCTCGTAGCCACAAAGGTTCCGTGCAGGGTAGTTTGCTATCGTGCTCCTTTCGAATAAAATGTTAAAACCATTGCCGTCTGTAAATTTCTTTGTTGTGTGTTGACGCATGGGCGTTGGAAGGATTTTTTCCAAGGTGGAAGTAGTGGATTTTTCCAGGTGGTGGCCAAAAGCATTTTTTCAGGGGTGGCCAACTGTGGCGAAATTTCATTTTACCGACTGACAAATAAACCTAAACAATTTTTCTACAAAAAATGAATAGGAAAATGTCATATTTCAAAATCTACGAGAGAGCCAAGGCCTCTTTCCCCGACGACCACGTGCAGACGAACAGTCATAATAAGCAGCGTTTTTAGTTTATTTATTAATTTTAACGGCTTGATTTAGTGAAGTACTTCGCCAAAAAAGATTTGAATGAAGTAACTGCTTTGCCACTAGAATACAAGTTACTGTTGATTTTGTAGGCAAAAAGCATATTTGGTATGTCACTCTGTTACTTGTTTGGTAATACTGTTGGGTGTTCCAGACTGGATGTTTTCTTGGTTTGTACCCACAACAATAACTGCTTCAGCATAGCATTGTATTCCGACCAAACGTCTGAAACGCGCTGCTGACCTCGACATTTTCAAGACTCGGTGGAACTCACACGTCACGGTCCGCTGAGCGGGCCGTCGCCAACGTTGGGCCAATGGTACTCGGCGCCCCATTTCATGTTTGGCACCCCGGTTGCTGCATACATCCAATATTGTATTGAAAAAATTTGACCCCTCGCTGGGAAATCCTAGCGACGGGCCTGCCGCTGGACATTGCTCCTCATTGCGCTGTGTTGTCATCCGATGCGCCATGGAGGTCATTATCAATTTGTTGAAACGCAGTTATTTTTCGTTGCTTTTTAGGATGTCCAAGGACACGAGTACTTGTGCCAATCCAACGTGCAATCGTATGACGTTGCAGGTGGGTACCCACAGGAATGACGTCACAGCGCTAAGTTTTGCCGCGTCCCGAATGTCCTGCGTGCGTTACTTTTGCGATAAAAAAGGGACAAAAAGCAGTGTTTGCACGATTAATTTGAACACAAGCAATGATACGTTTTTGTTAGCAATTCCATTTTTACTTCAAAGCATTCTCAAGAGAGCAGTAATTTGTCAGAGTAGGCACTTGCTGCACAAACAACGTTTTTATAATTTTATTCGCCTGAACACCTGTCTGAGTTCCTTATTAGTTCAAACAGAAATTTAATTGCTTGACGACTTCATGAGATTTTAACTTGTGACTTGCTCACTCACACAGCTTGTGCAAAGCGATTTGAGTTCTGTGTTTCAAACGAGTTATATTTTAAAAAGTTGATGCTTGTTTTAGGTTGTAACTGAAACACTGATGTGAGTTTTTCTGCACGTTCGAAACTTTTTAAGTTATTTGAACTTTTTCTAAAAGTTGCTTGTGGATATCATGACCCAGATTCATGAACAGTGTGGCATGCAAGCGCACAAACAAAACATGTTTTCGTGTTTACTTTTAGATGCTGAACGTTATCCAATGTATCGCGCAGAATTAATTTTGTTTTGAAAAATGTGATATTTGTGGTGGCATGTTCAGCAATGCGGGTAATCAACGAATAAGTTGCAATGGGCGAAATTAATGGTGTCTGTTCAACTTACACAAAAAAAACTCAGTGCCCGTTTAGAAAGCCTGTCGCTTCCGTGTAGTTGATTTGGTTAATCGTTGTGCTGATACAGTTGTGACATCGCCTTCAACCCACCTTGGAAATAATTGAACCAGTTAATAAAAAGGTCAATGCAGTACATTTGCCACCATTTTTATTTAGTATCACGCTTTGAATGTAAAAACCGGAGGCGGCAACAAGCAATTGTTTCAAAAAGCTCAGTCTTCCAAAGTGCGGATCCAGATAATTTTTACGAACTACTTCTTGCACGACAGTCGTTGTTGTTGCAACAGCTGATTGTTTTTTCTCGTTGTTTTACACATTGAGTTATCGCCAAGCCGTGAGTGTCGTTATTGTCGGAAAACATGTTACAACCACGTCCCTTGGCCAAACTCCCCCCCCTTGCCATCCGCTTCCACCGCAGTGAGCGACCAACTGATCGTCGCGAGAATCGCCGCGCGCCAACCGCTTCACGAAGTCTTCAACGAAGACGTAATCGGCAACGAACGAACGGACGAACTGACGATCGTCTTCAATCGTTCGGACGTCGTGTCGGTTGAGCAGATAAAGCAACTCTTCCAACGTTGCTTCGAAGCACCGCAGGCTCAGGTGAATATTTCACAGGCCTCTGTAAGCGTTTGCATCTTTGCACTGGTCGCCACGGTCAACAGCCATATATCACTGTCTTGTGAACGTCTGTGTTATTCTGGTTTCGGTCGTAGACTTCAAAGCTCTGGTGGCCAATCACGGAGCCGCTTTCTCGCGCGAAAACCTCGCGACTCAGTGGCAGCGTGGAGGTTGATTTCGATTCAAATTGCTGAAAATGGCCGCCGTAAGCTTATTTGCATGATCTATGAAACCAAATTTGCTTCATTTGGACGCAACGCAACCTTGACTATATTTATCTGACACTGCAGGAAAATCATGCTCCGGGTAACTTGGCAAGCAAACCATCTGTCGCTCACTTGGCGATAGTTCACCGGCAAGAAGCGTCTTGCGAAAACGATGACGTAAGTTTCTATTGGCTCATGTTGGGGAGGTGAAATTTGGCGGTCCTTGCAGAATCCACTGTGGTGTCAATCCTTTCCGTAGGTGACTTTAGTTCAGGGCTGTGGAGCCGGAACTCCAACTTAGGCTCTAACTCAAAAATAATTTGGTCCATTGAAAACTGCCAACCATTGTATTATTTGTACAACTCGCTTGCCCCACGAACAAGGGCTCCGGAACCGGAATTTCAGGCTCCGGCTCCAGCCATCCAAGATTGCTTGGGCTCCGGTTCCACCCCCCTGCTTTAATTACCACACAACATTCAGCTACTGACTACTCACCACTTCGACCTTTCCCAGATGTGCATTTTCAAAGCAGACATCCAATCTAAGCAGTTCCCAGCATTCAAGCGTTCGTCATGAGTGCCCCGACAGCTGTGTTTACGAAAACTGTTCACCTTGGCAGTGCGTTCTGCACCTCAGCGACGTTTTCAACAGTGGCTGAAGACCGTCTTCCGCGAAATGTTTTGTTTATTTTTTCGTTTGTGTATGTCACACAACAGAAGAATTGACCTCTGTAAATATCCGCTGTTCACATTTAGCAACTATTATGAAAGGCAACCCTTGCGGTTCAGCAGCATATTCATACTTTGCCGAGCTTTTCTTATCCGCAAATCTGTTCTAGTTCCCTGCCCACTCCAACAAACTTTGTTCACCTGGGCGATTCAAGCTAATGCCGTGTGCGATCCAACTACAGCACAGCTGATGAGAACCTGGTAAGCTGTGGACGGCATTCCTCCCCACGCTTCGCCCCACACTGGACGCTGAGATGCTCAGTGTGAGATGATGAGACAACACATGCCGTGCTCCTCGTGAGAAGGTCGCTTTGCATTAAACCAAAATTTCTGATTATGGCGTCGCGTTCACAAAGTTTCGACTTGTTGGTGCTCGGAAAGATGGGAGGAGGGTTCCGCTGTTCCGGTTAGCGGGCCTGAGTGGTAGGTGTTAACCAACACCTGGGCTTATTTGTTCGGTGATAGACTAATCGAAA
>JGI24158J21664_10005857_pt1 | contig 16118 bp, 9 predicted proteins | sample Ectturendosymbi3_FD_21664 | JGI IMG/M metagenome (IMG submission 21664)
CCACAGCTGGCAAGACAATCAACATAATTTGATACATTTGAATTTTCTTGGTATTTGATTAAGTTAATGTTATAATCTCCACCGATTAAATAGTCATAATTTGCTGAATCTTAAATAGTCATAATTTGCTGAATGATAATTTGCTGAAAAATCATAATTAAATAGTCATAACTAAATAATCATAATTAAATAATCAAATCATAATTAAATAATCATAATTAAATAAAATCATAATTAAATAGTCATAATTTGCTGAATCATAATTTGCTGAATCGTGTTGTGTGGCTGTATTTCTCTTATCAATAAACCAACCAGATTCAGCAAATTGGATAGTTTTCAGATACGGACAGTATGATTTCAACCAAAGAGGATTCGGATCGGATAGGGATATATCATTTTTCAAAAACAGGATAGTATCGGATAGCAAAAAAAACCATTATCATCTCTGCATGGCGTTAGTGGAGAGTATAGGCCTACACTTGATGGCGCTAATGCATTTATTGTACTTTGATGAAATACAAGCTATTAAGACGCACGCATGAATGACGCCATCGTGTCTATTATAATATAATGTTGCAACCTCTCTGGTGGCGTTGCGTTGAATGTGTGATTCACCACGAACGGGATGTGCGCGAAGAACAGCAAAATGTGTACGTGGCGTGAACAAGCAGTACAAGCAATAATAGAATGATTGTGGCGCATGAACTCTATTGTTGCTTGCTGCCACAGTGCGAAGCTTTGCGCAGATGCCGCTTGGGCTTTTGCGATCGCAACAGTAGAACTCCGATGAGTTCCAAGTACATCGATTTTACTTTGTGACTCAGTGCTTGGACATTGCAGTGCTTGTTCGTTTGAGAGTGCGTCATGACACAACGCATTCGTACTTTACTTGGCCTTGACCACTTTAGGAATTAGCGTCTTACTCTGCAGTAGTGTTGTACCAAGTGTTACGGGTTAGTAAACAATAGTGTTAAGAATGTGTCTGTAGCAGAGTCACTTTTTCAGACTCCGACTCCGCTCCTGTTCCAAAATTTTTTAATCCTGAGCCGGCAATATTTCAAATTTGAGAATCCGACTCCTGTTCAGTCTCCGGTTGCAATCGTCGATCCAACCGTAATTTACCCATGTTTTTACTTAAGTATTGACCGCACAGACTCCTGCTCCTGCCGAAATTGAAAAGTGACTCCGACCTGGTCCGGATTTTCCCAAATTTTTGACTGCGGATCCGGGCCGAAAGAAAAACGCAGAATCCTTCCGGAGTCGACTCCGGTACTCCGGATCCGGTCCCACCTCTGGTTTGTAGTGCTGTGGCTTGGCCTCCTACGCCGCTATGAAATATTCTGTGAAGTAAGTGTTGGTAATCCTGTCAATCAGCCTCCATCGCCGTTGTAAAACGTTCTGTTCTGTACGTTTTTATCAATCTGCGTTGTGCAGAAAGTGTGTTTGTGCTATGGACCTCATGTCTGCGGACAAAATACATCATCATCATCATCATCATCACAGGTTTTCGAGCCTTGCAGGTGTGCGCCTGGAATGTCGCACACCTTGGTTTGTCAGATAGAAGCAACAGGGAGTAAAATTCACTAAGCCCTGGAACAGCCCTGCTCACAACTGGCAAAGTAGTTTGCGCAAATGTCTTTTCGAATACGAGAGCAGTCAAGTACATACATATGGCGCACATCTTCAGGCTGGAAAGTACGTAAGTATCTTTATAGATTTTTTGTGACTTTACCTTGATCGCACGATCCGGAAAATGTCACGTCATATTCAGTTTCACAGGGTGTGCACCGCACACCTAGCACACCAGGAGTAGGCTATACGCCCCTGTATATCAGTGATAGCGTAACCCGAGTCAGTGACTCGAGTCGAGTCACGATTTTTGGTGACTCGGACTCGACTCGAGTCACGTTGACAAAAGATGGTGACTCGCCTCGATTGACGTTTTTTACAGAATGACTCAATTCGAGTCACAATCAATGGCTTGAGACTCGAGTCAGAGTCATTTTTAAAAATTCTCGGAGCCCCTGATGGACAAACCCACTTTGTTTGTCCACAAAAATGAGCACTTTTTGCTTCAGTAACGATAAATATTTGCGCAAATTTTCTGTTTTGACTTTCTAGTCGTGTTATTCTACGTTTTAAGGATCAAGTGTTTCCAGCTATCACGAAGGTAGGCCTGAGTCTTTGCTTTTCACTGAGTGGTCAGCAGGGTACTATATGTTGACATATTATCGTGGTTTAACACCTTTGGAGCGGATTGACATATGTCATTCGTTCAAATGCGCCGGGTGCGGAATGACGTAATTATATGTCATTCACTTTGCGAGTTGTCCATATCGGTGAAAGTGACAACGCAATAACTTTTTTGTAGGCCTGCTTGTTCTTTTGCAACGAAAATTTCAACAAATGTTCTTTGTACCTAGACACATTAACACATTAATCCTGACAATTTCATCCAAATTGACGAAAAATATTGAGTTATGAAGTTTGGCATCAAACCATCTTGCTAGGCCTAGGCAACAAGACTTTTGTTGAAAAGTTAGGTGTTAAGAGTTGTTTCATAAAGAACAATAACGTTTATCATACTCATTTGTTTGCAATGAAAATTTACAATAATTTCCTCCATACCTACCCACACGACCCTTGAAAATTTCAGGTGATATGTGTAAGAACTTTAGTAATGCAATGTGTTATCCAGCAACATTTTTCTAGACTTAAGCTACAACACCTTTTGCAAAATATTGAGATCCTGAACGTTTTTGCGTAGACCAGGACACATAAAAAATCAACCCCTGAAACCAATCACATTTTCAAAAAAACATCGCTCTTCATCACTTTGCTTAATCCACATGCAAATACTCGCAAAAAATATAATGGACTGCAAATACAGTTCTTGTCCAGAATGGTCCTTGTTTAATTTTGTTTCGACACTGGCTTCTACTTTTACAAAAATAAATAAAGTATTGCTATTAACTTGTGCAGCCAATGTTGAAGTTCTGTTTCACAACAAAACTGAGTAATTCACATGATGCTTCGCTGCAGTGTTTGCTAGCAGGCCCGCAACCAGAGGGACAGCCGGGGGCAATCACCCCCCGAAAATTTTCAAAAACGCGTTTTGTTGTTAGGTACAAGTTACAATCATTTCCACCCCCCAAAATATCATCGGTTGCGGCCCTGTTTGCTCGAGCAAGTCTGTATTTCACTCTCAATGAAACAAGCTCTAGCTTTGTGACAAGCTTGTGAGGAATCTGACTGCTTGGCTCCGCTTGCATTCTTTTGCGACGATTCAAACTTGCATATATCTGTCTTTCAATAGTTGTAACCCACAGTGGTGACATACGCAAGTGAATACCTTGCAATTTATTTCGCAGGGAATCTAGTTTCGTGTATTCAACACATCTTCGATCGTGCAAGCAGTAAGAAAACTTTCTAGTGAACTGTTGACACTGAACAATAGTTGTAAAAAAGACACACGAACTACGGCTATGAACACGAAGCAAGCGCGGAAAAGTCAGCTTTTTTTATGCTGACTGTGCTAGGACCCTGCAAAACGCAACTGCCAACCAACCTAACGCCTGAAAACGGCTATAAGCAAGTATTCTTGAAGCCAGGATACACTCGTGTAAGAATATACAGCAGCGCTGACAACATCTCTAGCCCTGGCAACAAGGTATTTCACTCCTATTTTACTTTCAAATAAATTGCACATTTTTCAGTTGATTGACTTTGTGTTGGTGCGTAAGTATCGATAAAGAAAACGGCTGAAAACTATGCTGCAAGGATAGAACTGTAGGCCTACCAAGGGTTCAGTGATAGGCCTACATGTTGCCTTAAAGTCAGTGGTTCTCAATCTTACATTGCAATTTATTTCACAGGGAAACTAGTTTCGTGTATTCAACACATCTTCAGTCCTGATGTAGGCCTACCCCTTGGGCAACACTTTGACTATCACGTACACATTGACTGTAATTACGAGTTCAATAATTCGAAATGTCCCCACAATTATTCAAGCTCGTACTCTCCACAATGGAGGTAAGTAAGGAACCTATCGGCAAATTTTCAATAGGAATCGATTTCGCGTAAAATCACGCATCCTCAGTCCTGAAAATTGCAAGCAACGCTTACGGGTGAAACGTTGAAAGGCTAAAGTAAGAGCAGAGAAAACGAACAAACTCAAGACTAAAATGAATAAATCAGAACACAAGCTAAGAAATCAGAACACTGACGTCAAGAACATGCACTGCGATGGGAGTAAAGCTAACTCCTGTCCTATAATTATTGTACTTTCACATTAAAGTTTCATTATGAAGACGTTTTCAAAAACTTCGTGTACCACTTTGGCTACTGAGAAAAAAAACTGTTTGCGAATTCGCACCACTCCGTTTTTTTTAACATTTGGTTATGCCCAATCGTTTTGTTATAGAGATGATATATTGCATCTGTTACGTCCTAATGATCTGTACTGTACTTCAGAATCTTTATTTCAGAGAGTAGCACTACTGGGCCTGTTACTGCTCCTCTGATTTATAACCAACGTCTTTATGTTCCAATATTTATATCTTCTCCGTTGTGGGTTTCAAGCAGCAGCATACGTATTATTGTACCCCCCTACCAAGGACTGAATTGCATTTTGTGCCGATTTCGATTTGCAATGCTATAGTTTCGAAACAAACGTATGCGTTCAGTATTCGGGTCGTAGAAATTTTGTTGACAACTTTGCAGCAAATCCTAAGTGGCCGCTGGCCACGTCGCATCGACACAACTGCATTGTAGTTTGTAAACAATGTAGGCATTAAGCAGCATCGTCAATCAGTCCCATAACAATGAATGCATTCCTCGCAAACTCTCTGTTTCGCAACACGAAGCCCCTGAGTTCCAACTTTTATCTAAGCTCCCGCACAAATGTCTAGCAACTAGCAACATATTACATTCGCGACTGCTCCTCCAACGAGATCACATTCGCGATCGCTGCTCTGTTCCACATTTTGTAAACTACAAACGAAGCAACAAGAAACAAAACAACACCCGCTACAACAGAGAGTGCGACGATTAGAGCCAAGTTGTGTCCCGAGCATCGTCCCGAGTAGTTGACCTCATCGATGCGGATTCCTTTCTGCTCTGGTGGTGATTGGCAATGCGCGCCATCGATGTCGTAGATACGTGGACCTTTTTCAATCGTGTACCCTGAAAGACCCTGGTCAAAAATGAAACAATGCAGAAATACTTTTTCGTGAATTGCGTTGAAAAAACTTTGTGCTTTGTTAATAAAGTAATTCAAAAATATATGTACTTCGCAAAAGAAAATGAAATTCTATACAAGTTCATGTTAGTTCTCAAAAGATATGAAGCCAAACTAAAATTGTAGAAATTAAAGCTACTTTGCTAAAGTGGTTTGATTCACACATGTTTTCATAACCATATGGAGCAACTTTTAAGCCGAATAAATTCATAAAATTGGTTGAATGCGAAGGTGTTTAAATTGTTTAGTTTGTCCTACATTTAGAACGAAAAGTACGTTTCAGAAAAACACAAAAATTAGTGAGTGACCGATAGCAAGTGGCGGCGACGTTTTCGTAGCAAAATGTTTGGTGCAGTAACATTGTATAATGTCACATAACTTAGTTGAAGATCCACCTGCCATTGCAACTTAAGCGACAAAAGTGTTGCGTTACGTTGCATTTCGCAGTTCAGAGGTAATCAACTCATTGAGATGTTTCATTGTAGCACTGGATAGATATTTTATTCTAACAACAATGCAAATATACATTCGTCTAATACAGTGTTTCTCAAACTTTTTTATTCCATCGCCCCCTTTTCACTCTCGACATGTCGTTTTCGCTCCTCAAGCTCAAATTAAAATTCAAATGCCGGAGCGGATCCGGTTCCGGAGTTCAATTGCAAATTTAGGACCGGAGCCGGCGTTACGGCCATTTGAGATGTAACTCCGGGTCCCTTTCCTAGATACTAACGGTTTTGCCAAATAGACTTACGTGTGATCTTTATTGCACAAAAAACGCCATTGTTACGACTTACAACACCAGACTGCAACAATGGATCTGCAAGCCTTTGATGTTTCTTTGGCTTAATAATCGCTAAGGCTGTGATATCGTAGCTGGCAGGCGTGGTGTTACTTGTTGAACAATGGTTCTCAAACACTGTTCTAAGAGTCGCGTGCAACTCCCAAACATCCTTTGTGAGGCTTTTAGCAATCCTTCTGTAACAGATTCTATTTGAATAATAGCTGATGATGCTTACTTCGTCGGCGAAATTTATACTCTGTAAGAGATCAGTGTCTGAATCTTTGCTGCGGGAAAGGATTCCTTTCGTTAGGCAGTGTCTTTCGGTAACACCTCAAATAACAGACTTCGTTAGTGCTATGAAACAAAACGTGTCAATTGACTTGTGATACAATTTTTTGTCCCTAACAAAATCGTAGGTCTGGATTTGGCTTCCTTCAGGAAAACGGTTGAGAACCACTGTTGTAGAAGTAAAAAAAACGTAACTACCACAACATGTTACTTTCTGGTCAGAATTATCAAACTGGGTCTGTAGTAGTGTAGCGATCTAAAAAGAACTGAGCTACAATGAGTAGGTATATAATAAAATATCAATAGCTTTTGTAGCTGTGTAGTCATGCTGTGAGCAGGGAGTATGATTAAGATATGATACCATTGCAGATTTAAGCGTGAAATGCACGGCACGCCATTGTAAAGTAGGAATTTTTGTTAGAAACCACAAGGCTTACTATCAAGTTTTACTAGATTCAGGTTTTTTTTAAGGAAAATGTTAGGTATCCGGTGTGGACCTGTAGGGACCCGATTTTCTCTGATTCTAGAGACCCGATGATAATTTTCTCTGATTCTAGGTACCCAATTTTCAATTCTAGGGACCCGAATCGGGTCCCTAAAACACCTTAAAAAACTGCTAAATCACTGACAAAGTTCACTAGAAAACATTACGTTTACAAGCAGTAGCATAACATGAAAGTTAAACAATTGGTAGCGAACTGGCATTGCTTCGCATAGCAGTACATTATCAGGAGGGTATAAAAATCAATGTAAACAAATGTGGACTTTTCTTGAAGTTTTCATCTTTGTAGAAAAATTTATGTTCTCAGCATGGTAAACATCAGTCTTATTTTCTCCTAAGCTTAGCGTGCTAAATTGTGCACTTTGCAATTCATCAATGCTTATTATGTGTGCAAAAGGTAAGAAATCAGAAGTTTTCAGCAAAAATCAAATGTGAAATTCTTGCTAGAACTCATACTATTTCTTTGAACTAAGGGCTTTCAAACACATCTTGGCATTTGGGTTAATGCAAATGTGTGCGCGTTTGAACGAATGCATGAGAGTCGACTATGTGTTTTGCGCTTGCATGTTTTGCCCGGGCAGCGCTGTTAGCTGGAATCGTCGAGACTGGCACAGGCAAAGCATACGAGTGCATAACACTTGGTCAGTTGGGACTGGTCTGTGTGTAAATGCTCGGACACGAATGTAGTTTTCCAAACAGCCATTTTCTTGATTCTGTCGTAAGAAATAACAAAAGGTCCTCAGGCATTGACGGCAAAACCAGCGATTGCCTTTCCAGAAATTGTTTATATTACCGTTTCCTGAGTTGCGTTTCTGCTAGGAACTGTTCTCTGAATCGTCTGAACCCTGTGGTTATTGTTTTTTTCGCTGATATGCTCATGGTAACAGTGCTGCTTGTAAAAACTACCAAATTAAATTACTGAAAAAGGTTTGGTATATTCTCCTGGTTTTGTGTACTTGATTTAATTCATTTTTAATTCAACTTGAGGCACACCAAGACGATTAAAATATTAATGTGTGAGAACGAGCAGAAGCCGGAGCTGGAGCAATAAAAAAAGAAAGCTCCGGAGTCGGAGCCACACTCATGAAAACCAACAGCTCCGGAGCTGGAGCCATGTTCATGAAAAGAAGAGCTGCGGAGCCGGAGCTGTGTCATTTTTACCACGGCTCCGCAGCCCTGAAATAATCCACACTGTAGCTGGGCACATAGACGATCCAAAGTAAAAATTCAACAGATAAATTGCTTTAGCAACAACCTCCAACGATTATCATCATAGTAAATTGAAATTTGCAAGGAAGGAACAAGTCAAAATAGTAGGCTACTGAAGTTAACTCAGTGATCGATTAGCGGTTGAGCATTTTCGCCCCCTTGATGTTTTTTCGCCCCCTATCGCCCCCTTTGATTTTTTCGCCCCCTTGCCCATCAAAATCGCCCCAAGGGGGCGATTCGGCCCACTTTGAGAAACACTGGTCTAATACTAAAGAATGGGAAAATTATGTGTATGACCAATACGAAACTTTGAAATTAACAACGTTATATTTCTTGTAAAACAACATGAGTTTACCAATTTTACTAATAATCAAATTAAACTAACATTTTAATAGCTACTCGTCCAAAAAGATTTTTGCTGTTGAGATTTTTGGTGGTACTGTAAAAATGTGCTTTCCAGGAGCATCGTTAGGTTTTGGTTGTTGGGGAAGGGTACATTCAGTGAAAGATTAAAAAACCATCGCATAGTTGTGGGATCAACTCCAAATAGTGCCAGGTGGCCTGGCACTACTAGCCCACCTGCTCGCGATAACCTTTTAACTGCTCATATATACATAAACTTTGCGTTTTATGCAAAGTGTTCATTCGGCTCACCAGGACAGAACGATAATCTATGCTGATACACTTTTTTCGCCTGTGCAAAACGTTGCAGTTCGATATTGCAGCAACTTCGTTTCAATGTAGTACAATTAAAATTCAAACAGGTGTCACTGTTTTTGGTGAAAAAGAATGCGATTTTACAGCAAACCATGCGTTTTCAACTTCTGGATTTGTTTCGTTATGTATCACGACATTTTTTTAAAAAAGGAAAAGCATTAGATGTTCGCAAACGTCACAGTTGTGAGTAACACAGGGGCGTAACGAGGGAGGCAAGGGGGGCACAATTCCTCGGGCGCCGATTCACTATGGGGGCGCCAAATCACTGCGGGGGGCGAAAAGTCCCAACAATGTCACAAGTACTTTCTTCAATACAGTACATTTGCTTCCGAAAGACCTCAGGTTCGAACATGGGGACGCCAAACTTGCTTCTTGCCCCGGGCGCCATCGAACCTCGTTACGGCCCTGGAGTAACATCAACGTTTGTTGCTTACCTACACTGCTGCGAAGTGATTCCGTTCAAAAGAAAAACAAATAATTTACTTTTAAACTACAGTCGCAGTCCCAGGGGTTGTCCGCAAGCCACACATACAAGTCTTGGTTGGTGAGGTAGTTCAACTTGTCAACGGTGAGGTGAGAGAAAGAGCAGTTGTTCAAAAGAAGTCGAGTCATTGTGGTTTGACTTGAAGCAAATGTATGATCTGACAGAGTGTTCAAACCTTTGTTGGATGTCAGGTACAAACCGTTCAAATTTGGCAAGTTGTCGAATGTTTTGTCGTTGACAGTTGACAGTTTGTTTTCCTTAAAGAAAGACAAAATTAGAAAGGCTTTAAAGTAAAATTTCTACAATAAATCTGCTTTGTGCACTACGACGTGAGAGAAACCTAACAGCTGCGCAGTGACTTATCAAAGAGGGAGTTAAATTTTTGTATTTTCCCTACAAACGACCCCGGGGTCCTCTGAAGCAGAGCTCTGTTGTGTAGCTGCACCCATTTAAATATGAGATGACCTGTTTTGCTCCTCATTTTCTTTTTCGATAAACAAATACGCAAATACAGGTGGTTTTGTTCCCTGTTTCATGCTATCCTCCCAAAGGCACGGTTTAAACCTACCACTGTGACTGCGTGTGATGACGTGCTTCCAAACCTAATGTATCTTTTGGTTGAATGTAATTTAATCTCCGGTGCACCGCAGAACATTTTGTTCATCGTCCAATTTTGTTTGAGCAATTCGCAAGTGATGTATTTAACTTATTCCCGGTAATTCGTCTGGTCTTCATAAATCTTTGCCCCACTGATTTTTCTCATTTCTTTTGAAATTTGGACTGATTTAAAGCGGAGTGACAGCCATAAAATTTGGGTTTTGGAAAAACGTTTCAAAAATACTTTGCTCTCCGAAAAAACACAAAGTGATTTGTATTTTTTACAGCCTAATATTTTGAGGGTTTACGTCCCGGACATGACGTTAAACTGCAAGAGATGGTGGGGGTGCAGTTGGGAATCACTGAAGGTTATGGGAAACGGAAAACCCTTTATCCCATCAATATTCCCAGATCCTCCCTTGCCCGGAGTGGTGGCGCCTGCCAGGGCTCCAGCTATAAAGCAAATATTCTTTTTTAAGGAAGACTGAGCTTTTCAGCGAAGCAAAGCAATCAGTTTAGGTTTGGAGAATCAATGAGCAGGTCAGACATATTTCTCCACTGTGGAAGTCTTTGCTGCTGAACCTGAAACCACCGTGCTGGCCACGTTTCGCCTGGAGGGGAGTCTGTGGTTGATGTAAAGTGCGGTCTACAGATGACTCGGCGAATAATCCTTGTCAGGGATCCTTTGGAAATTTTTTCAAAGCGATTAACCTCTTTCACAGGGGTTTTGCCACCCAGGTTTTTTTGAGTTAGCAGAACAATAATATCGTTTGTCTGAACATAATTGTATTAGGACTGCTACTGTGCAAAATCGTATTGAAGTTTTAGGCGCGTAGACAGTTTTGTTTAACTTAAGTCAATGCAATGCTATATTAAGTCAATGCTTTGACAGAATTTACCTTGTACGTAGGCTAATTTATTAATACATCTTTATTGAAAGACAAAAATAAGTCAGTGGTCTCATTCCAGGATACAACCAAAGGTTTGTATTTGAATAAAACAAATTCAAACAGAGAGACCAATGTAAAGTCATTGATAGAACGAGAGACATTTTTGTTGCAGGATTCAAAAAAGTTCACAATTTAGCGCATCACCAAAAAGAGCATCAAGGTCACATACCAGTCGAATCAGTTGTAGAAGTTATTGGCAATTTGCTATCAACAGCAGTAACTCCGTAAGCCCAAAAATATTTTGCAACACATCATAACGTAAAAATAGCTATTCACTGAAAATGATGAAATGCAATGACTCACCGTCAAGTCAATCCAACCTAAATTTGTCGCCCCCACAAACGCGTCATCGACCACTTCTGAGATTTGATTACGTTGCAAGAATATCTCATAGAGAGATGTTGCTGAAGAAAACGCCGACGATGAGAGGGTTTCTATAACATTTTCGCTTGCATACAGTTGATGAAGACTGCTTGGAATCAGAGGTAAGCTTTCTAATTGATTGTCGCCGACATCAACCAGATATAAATCGGGAAATTGGTTCCCAGTGAAAGATGGCAAAGTTGTCAGCCGATTGTGGGCAACGCTGACATAGCGTATTTTCCTGCGATAACATATTCGTAAATAAAATTATATTTTTGTTTGTGACACAAAATACACAAGTTCAGGCACACCATAACTTGCGAAAAAGTCCATGTTGCAAGCTACTGTATATCCTGTGCACCGATTTTACGGACAAATTCACCTATTCACCAGGAAATCAAGATGTGAACGTATGTGCAATTAATCAGTTAACACCTCAGCAGCATTGAGCTAAAGCAATAAAATGAGAATGCTGAGCGCCGCAATTGTGGAACCTGAACTAACAAGTTAATCTCGACGGAAATTTTCATTGAATATCACAAATATATGACATACAAAGGAAGACTACAGCTTTATCTTTACTGCTTTGAACATGTTCCGCAGACCTTGTGCTGGAGATCCTTAACAATAAATGAAAATACTTATCCGGAAGCACTTGATGTGCGGCGTTCTGTCTGTAAACGTTATGGCAAACCGTATGTGATGCGTATATGGCTGGTTTGAAGAAAAGGTTTAATAATACAGAGTGGTGCAAAACGATGTTGTCATTTTTGATAAGGCAGCATTTTGTACTGAAAGGATCACTTTGTAATGTTTTTTATAGGCCCGTCTCACAAACATGTAAATTTTGTGTGGTGTAAATTTTCCTCATACACCACTGTTGTGCGAGCACAGCTCTGTAGTTTATAATGTGCTCGATCCAAGCCGCTTGACACTGGATCACTATGGCTACTCGCACATTGAAGTTTGTATTGACCCTGACCAACATATCATGGGGAATTCTCCTCATATCTGTTCCAATGTTATTCTTGACCGCATCAATAGTTTGGGGATTGTTAGCATAGACAGGGCCAGTTTTAAGCCGATTTGACCGATTTCTTCTAATTGGGCCCCGCGTCGTCAAAGGGGGCCCCTAGTAACCAACGCAAACTTCACTATCTATCGAAGCTGCTTGTGTATAGCGCCAGCGCGGGGCCAATTGTTTTTCAAGGTGTTTTGCGAGACCAAAACGGTTCTCAATTTTTTTCCAACGGTCTCTCAAAATACAGCATACACTCGCTTTACTACCACCATCGAAGTACACCAAAACCTTGCTTTACCCCAAGGGTCTCAAACTCAAATTGTTCCCAGGGTCAAATGAGGACTCAAAAGTAACCCGAGGGCCGCATTATGGCGCTGACGCAACAATGGAAGTGTCTGAACCTTACTAGAAACAGCTTTTACATCTTATTTCCTGCGAAAGTTATCGTGAGTTATAGGCAAGTTATTTCTAGCCGCTTTTACGTTCGTTTGAACAAAACTTGTCCACTCGCTAGCCGAGCGCTTTATAACACCCGTAATAGACTAAATAACGCAAATGTTAATTATTTGGAAATGCCCAAAAAACATCGAAAACGCCCTCGCGGGCCGCATGCGGTCCGCGTGTTTCAGACCTCAGCTTTACAATCATCTCAGTACTCAGATAAAAAAGTTGCGGTCTCTCAAATTGTCTTTACAGTCAGCAAGGTCAAGTCTTAAAAATCATGGCCTGGCGGGGCCTACAGTATTTTGTAAGTGTGACATCCGTTGCCAACGAAAATCCAAGTGAACTGCGCGATTTTTAACGCCCTTATCAATATTCTATAGTAAGAATTGTCATTGTCTTCAGTGATGTGTAGCCAATTTTTTTCACTAGCACCTCGTTAAGGCAGAGACGACTTGAGAGGAGGTATTGTATTAATGAGGGTTGTAATTCTTTGATATATTGGGTTTTACGGCGCTGCTAATTGAAGTCTCTGCTGGAGAGGTCTTGGCGCCACCCTTTCGGGCCTCGCCTTTTCAGCACCACCGATTTCTATCATTATGACTTGATGCACCCCTCAAAATTTCTACGCAGAACTGAGTGGGGCCCCGCAAAAGCATTTCCAATTGGGTCCCACACTTGCTAAGGCCGGCCCTGAGCATAGACCCTGTCCTTTAGTTACCCCACAGAAAATAATCCAAAGGTCTGGAGAATGTGCAGCAAAGTGTGGTTCGTACAACAGGAGATGAGCCTGCCTCCAAGGAACCAACGATGAGAGGTACTCGAGTGAAACCTTGGAGCAATGCGGTGTTGTTCCATCCTGCTGATAAATCACAGTATCCATGTCCACTACTCACTTCCACCTCAGTGCCTGAATGACTTCTCTCGTCATTAGTTCAGTCCTTCGCTCTGTGTTTACGGTTACCGGAAGTCCATCAGCATTCTCGAACTAGTATGGCCCGATAGTGCCATTACGACCCAACGCGCAGAAAACAGTCCCTTTCTCCATACTAAGTGGGCGATAATGATGCTCATGTGGTTGAGCCCAAAATTGAATAATCTATTTGTTCATGTGATCATTGCGCAAGATGGAAATTTGTCTTGTCACTGAATATAGTAAAGTCCAATAATTCAGGATGGTCTTCGATTCGCTGACTGATGGTTTGCCCAATGGGACGTCTCTCAGCTTTATCTGCATCGGCCTGAAGTTGTAAAACATGTATCTTGTACGGAAACAAGTGAAAGTCCTGGTGCATTATGACCTTAGCTTAACTCTCGAAAGATCTTTCTCCTGGGACAAACGTCTTGTGGGTTTCCTTTGACAATGCTCCAAACATTGTTTCTCAGTCACGATGTGATTTTCCGTCCTGACTGACAGTGGCCGGCCGCTGCGAACTTTAATGTTATTCTGTACACTTCCCGTCTCCCTGAATTTGTCCAGGAGGAGCTTTATTGTGAATCTGGTTGGAGCGTTTCTGCCTGGAAAGTCCCTCCGGAATTGTCGTTGAGTCTGGACAACAACTGATTTCGTCGCGAAATAGGCCTCAACAATCTTGATCCGCTCCTGCACGAAATATATTGCTGCTTGATCCGTTGAAGCTGGGAAATAAAACTTTGGAGCTTTAACTATGATTTATTTGGAAAACAGAAGTCTGGGTTAATTTGGTATGAAACGATAGTGATAATAAAATGGATACATCTTTTTGCATCGTATGTATTTTCGCTGTGGTGTCAAGATGTGGTGTTGAAAAACTTTCGTGCAAAAAGACGATTGAAACTGAATGGAATCTCTTTCTTTTCCAATTCCTTGACTTTCGTGACTAAACTTTAGGCTACTCATCTTTGAAACTCTTAAAAGCTTAACATCCTTATCGCAATGAAATCGTGTCTTGTGTTCGACTAACTAATAAGGAGGAACTTTTCAGGAAACATGAAACACGCTCAAACAAAACACGCTTTTACAACACTCCTTACTTTTGTTGATCATACCTGAGGGTGTTGAATAGTGCATCATCAATGTTTCTGACCTGGTTGTTTTGAATTGAAACTTGCACCAAATTCACACAATCAGATAATAAGTCGATCGGAATGTCTTCCAGTAAATTATCATCTATGTTAATTAAATTCAGCGATGACATGTTGGCAAATACACCGGTTTGTAATGATGAGATTTTATTGCCGTGTAGAGTCAACAACTTCAACGTAGGTGCCACGTCAGCAAACGTTGAAAGCATGATGTCAGATATTTGATTGTCGTGAAGATACAAGAACCTGAAAAGTAATGTTTAAATGATTTCATGACGACACAATCAAAGAAAACCTTTGTTTTCACGATAAATGGTATCAAAAGATATTAAAAATCAATAAATAAGTAAACCTTTTGTACCTCATAAAAACCAGTGGATCAGTTTTTACTTTTGCATTCAACACACCATTTTATACACTGAGCAGACCTCGTGAAAAACAACGTTTCAGAAAAAGATTCTGGTTCATCGAAAACTTCAATTTGCAAGGTTCTGCTTGCTTTTCAGGAAGAGAGCAGTGCATACGTTAGTTACGTCATGCGATGCCAGAAAGAAAACTGCTAGTGATTAGAAGCCTACTCTAAATCACTACTTAGTCCTTGTTAAAGTTAGATGTGAATATATGGAGCAGTTCTGCTTTCGGTATAGTGGTTATTACTGGTTCACGCCACCGTCATTGCTGGGCCTTATCAACCCTTTCAGTTTAATCAGTTTACCAGTGCCATCGTATCTTGAGTCACTTCACCTTCTTCTCAACCTCTTGCACTAATCTAAAATCCATAACTGTCTGTTACTTTGCTCACATGTGATAAAGTTGTGAATGTAATGCCTGCGACAAGTTAGACTGTACCGTGCACTTCACTGCGAAGATCATCGTGGTCTCCTTGTATTTAGCACTCACTACTTTTATTGCCAGTGTTCACCGGTTTACCACTACTTGAAACAAATAATAATAAGTCACTGAAAAACTGGTTGCTCAAGTTCGGTCAAACGTGATCGCTTCACATCGACGTCGTTTCCAGGACAGCGAATATTCATCATAACGCCTCGATGGCAAAAGATTCATTTTGAAAAAAATACGACCGAAATATTAAAATCAACGACAAAAAGATCTTAGCGAGAGATAAGCCTGACAAGTCCGACTGAAACACTGGTTGCGCAAAATCTACAAGATTGCAAGGACTAAATAGTTACTACACACTTTGAACATTACAAGGTTGAAGTTACTGCAGAGTGTTACTGTAAAAGTGATGAGAAACTTCTAAAATTAAAATCTTACCAAAAATGCAAAACACTTCTACTAGCCTGTAACATTATCATTCACACACACAACCGAGTGCAGCAGTCTTCAGATATAGTACAAGCGCAGCAGATACCAATGGTAACCAAAAGATTATCACTGACTGAAACATCTGTACAAAATCTACTGACTGCAAAGGCTAAATCATTACTACACACCTCAA